>CEVQ01140941.1_pt1 | contig 28456 bp, 27 predicted proteins | sample 356551 | NCBI WGS metagenome assembly CEVQ01 (sample SAMEA2623756, study PRJEB7988) | marine metagenome | biome: marine biome (ENVO:00000447); feature: mesopelagic zone (ENVO:00000213); material: "saline water (ENVO:00002010), including plankton (ENVO:xxxxxxxx)" | depth 250 m | reverse complement strand
TTCCTATGTCTGGCATGTCAACGTTTAAAGATGAAAAGTCCATTGCCTGCCTAACAAACGGTATTTCTTCAACAGTCTGTGGAAGTGGAGGGTCAATATCTTGACCAACTAACATAGACATCCAGTTATTATTATTAGGATTTGCCATTACAATCACCTTTTAAAAATTATTTTTTATTGAAATTTATCTATGCGTTAATTTACTGCATTTCTTGTCATATTTACACAATGTGAAATAGTACACAAATTGTTACTCGATCTGATATAGTTTTTGTATGTTCGATTTTGATGTAATAGTCATGGGAGCAGGACTTGCTGGTATGAGAGCTGCGCTGGCCGCGTCTCAAAACGGAAGTAAAGTTGCTGTTATCACCAAAGTATATCCAGTTAGGTCTCATTCCAACGCTGCTCAGGGTGGTATAAATGCCGCACTGACAGATCGCGGTGACAATTGGGAAGATCACGCCTTCGATACCATAAAAGGTTCTGACTATCTTGCTGATCAAGATGCTGTTGAAGTAATGGCAAAGGAAGCAGGTAGCGAAGTTATAAACATGGAGCATATGGGAGCTGCATTTAATAGGGATGACGAAGGTAGATTAGGTGTCAGGGCGTTTGGGGGACAACGAGAGGCAAGAACTTTTTTTGTAGCTGACTTCACTGGGCAAGCCCTCTTGCATGTGTTACATGAACAGGTTCTAAGCTCTGGTGTTCAAGTCTTCGAAGAGTGGTTTGTTACTACACTTATCATGGAAGAAGAAAAGTGCGCTGGATTAGTTGCCATGGATATGCGAACGGGTGAATTACATGTGATGCGCAGTAAAGCAGTCATCATAGCTTCAGGCGGAGTAGGTAGAGTTTTTGAACCGTCCACAAACGCCCTTATATGTACAGGCGATGGTATTGCCCTGGCGTATCGTGCAGGTGCAGGGATAATGGATATGGAGATGGTTCAATATCATCCTACCACTCTAAAAAACAACGGAGCTTTAATGTCTGAGGCAGCACGTGGTGAAGGAGCCTATCTGCTCAACTCAGAAGGCGAGAGGTTTATGGAAAGATATGCTCCGAACATGATGGAACTTGCTTCTAGAGATGTTGTATCTCGTTCTGAGCAAACTGAAATAAATGAAGGTAGAGGCATAGACGGCTGTGTCCTACTCGATGCAAGACATCTTGGTGAAAAATTAATTAACGAGAGACTTTTACAAATCAGACAACTTGGAATAGATTTTGCCGGAAAGGACATGGTGACTGATCCTGTTCCAATACGCCCTGGCATGCATTACATAATGGGTGGTATTAAGACGGATATTGATGGACAGACATCTGTGCCTGGTTTGTATGCAGCAGGTGAAACAGCTTGTGTTAGTGTGCATGGAGGAAATCGTTTAGGTGCGAATTCATTATTAGATACACTTGTTTTTGGTAGGAGATCTGGAGAACATGCTTCAGAATGGGTAAAAACTCAGGCTTCTGCTTCAATTGATGACACACATGCGGATCGATGTTTAGATGGAATCAAAAATCTACTAGACAGGAAAACTGGAGAAATGTTTGGCCAAATCAGACTTGATTTAGGCCAGTCAATGAATAAACATCTAGCAGTTTACAGGGATCAAAAAGGCATGGAACAAGCGAAATCTGATTTAGCTGAACTAAAACGTAGATATTCTAGTGTAATGGTCCAAGATAAAAATAAGATTTTTAATACCAATCTTATTTTTACACTTGAATTAGGATTCATGCTTGATTGTGCTGAAACCACTATTATAGGTGCATTAGAGCGCAAGGAGAGCAGGGGAGCCCATACTAGAACTGATATGCCTGATAGAGATGACGAAAACTGGCTTAAACACATAGTTGTCAGTCAAATTGAAGGCAAGCCTAAGGTTGACTACGATCCAGTAAATATTACAAAGTGGCAGCCACAGGAAAGAAAATATTAGGTTATTTGTAAAACATGGATGTTGATTTAAATATAGCTAGATTTGATCCTGAATCAGACGAAAAGAAACCTTATCGTCAGGAATTCAACATTGAAGTAGATGAAACTTCTACAATATTAGATGGGTTGATCAAAATCAGAGAAGAAGTAGATGGTACGCTAGGCCTGAGATGTTCTTGCAGAAGCGCCATATGTGGCTCTTGCGCTATGAGGGTTAATGGACAAGCTGTTCTTGCTTGTAATACCAAGATTTCTGATCTAGTTTCAGATGAAACTAAATCAATCGAAGTTGATCCCATTGGAAACATGAAATTGATCAAGGATTTGATAGTTGAGTTTGACACACACTGGCAAAAAATTAAAGCTATAGAACCATGGGTCAAGACAGATTCTCCTCCACCAGAGGCAGAATATATTGCATCTAATGAATCAATGATGGAACTAATAGGGGTAATGGGCTGCATTCAATGTGGAGCATGTGTCTCAGATTGTACAGTTTTGGCAGTAGATGAAACCTTTCTTGGCCCGGCCGCGCTGGCTAAGGCTTACAGATTTTTAGCTGATCCTCGAGATGATGCGAATAATCAAAGACTTAAAGATTTAAATGAACCTAGTGGAATGTGGGATTGCACTAGATGTATGCAATGTGTTGAAGTCTGTCCTAAAGGTGTAGATCCAATGGGCAGAATAATGAAACTAAGAGATTTTGCTATGGAAGCAGGTTATAAAAATACTACTGGTGCGCGTCATGCGGAAGTTTTTTTCGATATCATAAAGAACAATGGGGTTTTGAATGAATTTTGGTTGCCAGTTAAAACGTTTGGAATGTTTAATATCCCGGAAATGTTGAAATTAGCTCCAATTGGTTTGAAAGCAATGATGAGAGGGAAAATGCCTCCAATATTTTATGAAAAAATACCTGGCTCCAAGAACATCACTAAATTATTTGAAAAGACTAAGGTGCTTTAATGAAATACGCATTTTATCCTGGTTGTGTTTCCAAAGGAGCTGCTCCTGAATTGTACAGTGCTACTGTAGAGGTGTGTAATCGGTTGGGCATCGAACTAGATACTGAAACAATGGAAGGCGCATCGTGTACAGGTTCTGGTGTACTACAAGAAAAAAATGAAAAATTGGGTGATACGCTAAACGCACGTACCTTTGCGATGGGAGAGAATTCGGGACTGCCCATTATGACGATATGTAGTACCTGTCAAGGAGTTATGTCTCAAGCCAAATCCCGTATGACAGATCTCGAATACAGAGAGTCAGTAAATTCAAGCCTGTCAGAAGAAAACCTCGAATATAAAGGCCAGGCTGAACCTCGACATCTACTTTGGATCATAATCGAGGACATTGGGATAGAAAAATTCAAAGAAAAAGTTGTTAAACCGTTGAAAGGTTTAAAAATAGCTCCATTTTATGGCTGCTATATAGTTAGACCTTCAGATGCGTTAGGTTTTGATGAAAATCCAGAGCGTAAACATTCATTAGAGATGATCATAGAAGCTGTCGGAGCTGAAGTAGCTGATTTTCCTGGGAAAAGTGCATGCTGTGGATTTCCAATCCTAACTATAAATGAAAAAAATTCAATGAAGATGGTATCTAATCACACCCTAAGCGCCAAAAAAGAGGGTGCAGTTGCAATGGTGACCCCTTGTCCTCTTTGCCACTTAAATCTAGATGGTTATCAACCAACCGCATCAAAGCAGGCAGGACAACCCATAGATCTGCCTATTCTACACCTGCCTCAACTGATTGGCCTTGCTCTTGGTATAGACCCTAAAACTCTTAAACTAAACCAACATATCGTTAATACGGAAAAAGTTGTTTCAGCTTTAGCTTTAACTCCATAAACCTTTACTTTCAGTTTAAAACCGCTAATAATTCATAAGTTTTATAATATTAGTGAGAGTGTTAGATAAAACTGACCTTCAATAAACTAACTCAGGATATATATGTGCATAATCCAGTGAGCATAAAAAATATTACGGTTTGGAGTGCTCAACATAGAAATATCACTATAGTTTCATGGATTGCTTTAGTAGTTGCAGCAGGTTTAGTCACATTAACATATATTAACTCAGCTATTACCACTGATTTAGGCTTCACAAATGAACCGGAGTCGGTTGTGGCTGCAGATTTGATCCGTGATAGTGGTATCGAAATGGATCTTGATAGGTCCGAATATGAGGTATTGATTATTAGATCTGAAACTTATTCAGTAGATGATCAAAACTTCATCGAGTTTTTTGACAGCCTTACTTCGGATTTGTCCGATCTCAGAGGTGGTTATTACCAAAACCCTATTAATTACTACAGTACCGGATTTAAACCTTTAGTTTCTGAAGATCAGAGATCCATGTTGATTCTATTTGACCCCCCAGAGGAAGATGATTTAAGGCCTATGATTCAAGTTATTGAAAAGGCAAGTATAGGTAAACTGTTTGATGTAACAATGACTGGTGACAGTACTTTTGATCATGACTTTCAGACGATTTCAAAAAGTGATCTAGAACTCGAATTAAAAGTGGGCACCCCTGCAGCTTTAATCATTTTAATTTTAGTATTTGGGGCTCTAGTTTCTTCTTTAATCCCTATAGTAATTGCGTTAATTTCTATGGTTGTTGCATTAGGAATTACAACTTTGATAGGTCAAGCATGGACATTTTCATTTTTTGTTACAAACATGATTGCTATGATGGGTTTGGCGGTTGGCGTCGATTATTCTCTCTTAGTAGTTTCTAGATATCGAGAGGAAAGAAATAATGGATTAAGCCAAGCTGAGGCGATTTCGAAAACTGGGGGAACTGCCAGCAAGGCAGTAGTGTTTTCTGGGATAACAGTTGTTTTAGCTTTAATTGGTATGTTAATTACACCATTTTCTGTTCTACGTAGTCTGGGTGGAGGTGCAATAGTGGTTGTGGTTGTAAGTGTGGCCGCTTCTTTAACTTTATTGCCAGCAATACTGAGTCTTTTGGGAGATAAAATCAATTCTTTAAAAGTACCCTTTATTAATCTCGGGTCTTCTAATGACACAGAAAACCATTCGACGGGATTCTGGTATTCGTTTAGCAAATTTGTTATGCGTAACTCGATAATATCAATAATATTCGTTGTATCTTTACTAGTACTTGCATCGATACCTGCAATTGACCTTAAGTTAGGGCAAAATGGGATAACCACCTTTCCAGAACAAACGATGTCCAGGCGAGGATTCGAGGTTTTGCAGCAAGAGTTTTCTTATGGGTTTGTTGGCTCACCTGTGGCAATAGTCCTTAATGAACTTGAGCAAAATCCAGAAATCGACAGTAACAAAGACATACTGATGTCATATATGGATGGAGACGATAATTTTGGACCTATTGATCAATTTGAGAGTGATGATGGGGAGATAATCGTATTAAGGGCAGATATAAATGGTGACCCTAACTCCCAAGAGATGTCAGATGCAGTAAAAAGAATAAGGGATGAATACGTACCAAATTCATTTGAAGATGCCTCAAATAACGTTAGAGTTACCGGATTAGTTGCATTCATTGTTGATTATATTGATTTGGTGAATAATTACCTACCAATTGTCATTATATTTGTTTTGACTATCAGCTTTCTTTTGCTCGCTTTTGTTTTTAGATCGATTATTGTACCGATCAAAGCCGTTCTGATGAATTTATTGTCAGTAGGCTCAGCATACGGCTTAGTTGTATTGGTTTTTCAAAAAGGCTTTGGCGCTAGATTTCTTGGATTTGAGCAAGTTGACGTAGTAGACGGATGGGTGCCAGTCTTTTTATTCGCCGTATTATTTGGGTTATCTATGGATTATCATGTGTTCCTCTTAAGCAGGATTAAAGAATTTTATGATGAGACTGGTGATAACGAAAACTCTATTGCCCGAGGTGTTAAGTCAACATCAGGGTTAATTACAGGGGCTGCAATGATCATGGTGGCAGTGTTTTCTGTGGCAGGTGCTGCAGACATGGTTATGTTCCAACAGGTGGGTATGGGCTTAGCTATTGCTATATTTTTAGACGCTACAATTATTAGATCTATTTTGGTGCCTGCCACTATGAAGCTTCTCGGTAAATGGAATTGGTGGTTTCCAATTAAGACCGGCTAGCAATTATAATAATTTAATGTTGAGCGCAGGCAGCGTTCCCCACCTTAATTACCTGCCATGACCCCTAGAAGTTCTTTAACTGATTCAGCAGATTTATGTAGTGCTTTTAGTTCCGATTCCGTGAGTTTGAACTCATATATGTGTTCGATACCATTCTTGCCAAGTTTGACTGGCACACCCACGTAAAGACCATCTAAGCCATATTCTCCTTCCAAGTACGCTGTACAAGGCAGGATAAGTTTTTTATCTAGGACAATAGAATCAATCATCTCTACTATTGATGCGGATGGTGCGTAATACGCACTTCCAGTTTTTAACAAACCAACTATTTCTGCTCCGCCATCTCGAGTTCGCTGCACAATTTCCTCTAATCGATTAGCTTGGATTAAATCTGCTACAGGAATGCCCCCAACGGTTGTTGGCCCAACGGTAGGAACCATAGTGTCTCCATGGCCTCCCAGAACGTATGCTTGGACAACATCTACTGAAACATTTAATTCTTCCGCCAAAAAGCTTCTGTATCTAGCTGTATCTAAAACACCGGCCATTCCAACAACTTTTTCTTTGTTAAAGCCGCTTACTTTTAGAGCCTGTTGCGCCATTGCATCTAGAGGGTTAGTAACGATTATTAAAATACTATTTGGAGATTTTGAGGTAGTTTGTTCTACAACATCAGAAACTATTTTCATATTTGTTAGTAATAAATCATCCCGACTCATGCCAGGTTTTCTAGCAATTCCAGATGTAATCACTATAATGTCTGAATTAGCTGTCTCTTCATATGAGTTGGTGCCTATTATGTGTGCGTCTGAACCTACTACAGGACCGGATTCTAGGATATCTAAAGCTTTGCCTTGAGGTAATCCCTCTACAATATCTACTAGAACAATATCTGCATAACTCTTTTCAAAAAGCCTTTGTGCGGTGGTGGCGCCAACGTTTCCAGCGCCTACTACGGTAATCTTTTGTCTCATCTAGCTTTGTGCCTCTACGTAATTTTGCCAAATAGAATCAACATTCGCGTTTTCAACAGTGGACATCACATAATCGCCATATTCTTGACTTGTGGCGCCAGTGTCTCGTCCCGTCATAACAACCTTACGTTCATATTGACCACATATATCCAGTGACTTATGTAGTTTACCTCCGATGTCCTCAAAGCCTATATGTTCTAATAACATAGCACCTGCTCGTAACAGAGAGCTTGGGTCTGCATATTGTGCTCTGCCTTCTGTAACCATTCTTGGAGCACTACCATGAATCGCTTCAAACATAGAATATTTTTTCCCTAAATTAGCTGACCCTGCTGTGCCAACACCACCTTGTATTTCTGCTGCTTCATCTGTGAGTATATCTCCATAGAGGTTCGGCAGAACTAAGACTTCAAAATCTGTTCGACGTTTTTCATCAATCAGCTTCGCAGTCATTATGTCTATATACCAGCCCTCCCAGTTTATTCCTGGATATCTTTCCGATACTTTAGCTGCAATATCTAAAAATTTACCATCCGTTGTTTTTACCACATTAGCTTTGGTAACAACGGTGACATTTTTTTTGCCCATCTTTTTTGCATGTCCAAAAGCAGCCTCGATAATTCTTTCTGATCCTTGTGAGGTAATTACACGAAAATCAATTGCCAAATCATCCGTCACATTAGTTCCTTGACTGCCGACTGCATATAAGTCCTCAGTGTTTTCCCTAAAAAACGTCCAGTCTATTCCTAATTTTGGGATCCTGACTGGCCTGACATTTGCAAACAGATCTAATTCTTTTCTCATTGCTACATTTGCAGATTCAATGTTTGGCCAACCATCACCTTTTTCAGGTGTGTGGGTAGGTCCTTTGAGTGTCACATGACATTTTTTTATGTTTTCGAGCACATCGTCTGGAATGGCTTTGTTTTGTTTAGCTCGATTTTCAATGGTCAATCCATCGATGGTTTCGAACTTTACCTTTCCACTGGAAACAGCATCTCTCATTAAATACTCTAAAACTCTTCTAGTCTCGTCACTAATAGTTGGACCGATTCCATCTCCTCCAAGCATGCCCACAATAATTGGAGAGACTTGTGTGTAATCCACCCAATCTGTTTCTGATTTCATTCTTTCTATTCTTGCTAACTGTTCACCAATTATGGCACCAAATTTTGATTGGGCCGATTGAATTTGTTTTGTATTGTCCAAGTCTATTTCCCTTGCGTTATTAGTTCATATATCGACGGTTTTTGAATACATAGTGTACCGAGGCATGCAAAATGTGTCGAATCAATTATTTATATTTACAATTGTAGATATAATAAAGCTTAATTGTATGGTAACTAGCTTGTGTTTTCAAAGTGCAGAATCCTAATAATCAATTATTAGGTGCGATTATTGCTAATACTGTGCCTTTGTCTACTTTAATCCCAACTTCGTGTGTAATCTCTTTAATAATACCTGAAGCAGGGGAAGGCAAAGTATTTTCCATTTTCATGGCCTCTAGCACAACAATGTCTTGTCCAGTAGATACTTGATCACCTTCATTGACTAGGTGCTTTATGACAATTCCGTTGATTGGAGCTCGTATAACGATTTCATTTTCCTTTAAGTTCGCATCAGTGGAAATTCCTGATTGCTCAGTATGGGTTCCGATGCCTGCATCCTTTAAATTTGCTGGATCAACTTCAACATAAAAAACTTCATTGTCGAGGTATACGTTAAATGCTTTCAAATTCCTGGTTTTATCTACGGGAGTTTTATCAGAACTTTGCTCAATTGTTGATTTTTCAGTATTAGTGGTATTGTCTATGGGGTCTTTTGAAACTGCCTCTAGTCCATATTTTCCACGTAAAAAAGCTATGCCAGTGGTGGGGTAGAGTGCATAGGTGAGTACATCATCAATATTACTGGTAATGTCCGATAGCTCTTCTTTAGCTTTTTCCATTTCAGGTTTAAGTTTATTTGCGGGCCTTGATGTAATAGTATTAAATGTACTCTCTTCATCTTTCAAAACGATTTTTTTTATTGAGTCATCTATTGGTACAGGTGGGCGCCCATATTTACCAATTACATAATCAGTAATGGCGTTAGATACCATTTTATATCTACCAAAAAGGATATTACTAACTGCCTGTGATCCGATCATCTGACTCATCGGAGTCACGAGTGGGGGATACCCAAGTTCTTTTCGCGTGATTGGTATTTCTTCCATTACTTCTTGCAATCTATCTTCAGAGCCAGCCTCCCGTAGCTGCGAGAGAAGGTTTGAGAACATCCCACCTGGTATCTGATGGCTAAGGACAGTTGCGTCAATTACAGAGGATTTTGTTGAATCAAGCATTTCTATATACTTTGATAATCTTTGCTCCAATTTCTTACCAATATCCAGAATAGTTTCAAGATTGAGTTTTGGGTCTCGTTTTTGTGTTTGTAGGGTTGATAACAGTGGCTCAATTGCAGGTTGTGATGTTCTTAAAGCCAATGGAGACAGGCATGTGTCTACTACATCTACACCTGCTTCTATTGCTTTCAATAACGTCATTGAAGCCATTCCTGAAGTGTAGTGAGTATGTAGTTGAATCGGCAAATCAAGTTCGGATTTCAAAGCATCTATCAATTGATATGCATCATATGGAGACAGTAGGCCGGCCATATCCTTGACTGCGATGCTGTGAGCCCCTAAGTCTCTAAAAGTTCTCGCCTTATTTATAAAATATTCCAGATTATATATGGATCCACCTAATTTACCTTGCTCTGTTATTGAGTAACATAAGGTCATCTGGAGATGTTTCTTGTTTTCCAATACTGCATTTGCGGCTGCGGTAAGATTCCACTCGTCATTGAGTGCATCAAAAACTCTAAATATATCTATGCCATTTTGAGCGGATCTTTCTATAAAGCTATTAACAACATCATCTGGATAGGCTCGATAACCAACAAGAGACTGTCCTCTTAACAACATCTGCAATTTTGTGTTTGGCATTAACGATTTGAAAGTTTTAAGACGTTCCCAGGGATCCTCATTTAAAAATCTAGTGCAAACGTCGAAAGTGGCCCCACCCCAGACTTCCATAGAATGGAATCCAATTGAATCCATCTCCTCCGCAATTGGAAGCATATCTTCAATTTTTAGCCTAGTAGCTAATAAACTTTGATGAGCGTCTCTGAATGTTGTGTCGGTGATTTTTACTGGTTGTAACATGATCTAAATATGAGCTACGAATAACCCTTTTCCACAAGTTTAACTTTGATGATTGCTTAATTACCGGTTGCGACTTACTTTGCTCAACATTACCTAATATTTTTACTTGTTCAGCATTTAGGTATTCGGCAATCGCTGAGATAATTAAAATTCTCTTTTTATTATTGTCGATCACCGCAACTCAATTCACAATGGAATGCTTCCATGTTTTTTTATTGGTAGAGAATCTCTTTTGTTTGACAACATTTTTAATGCTGAAATCAATTTGATTCTTGTATCAGCTGGGTCAATTACATCATCTATTAAACCCTTACTTGCTGCAACATAAGGATTCATCAATTTTTCACGATACTCTTCTATTCGCTGGGATTTTAATTTATCTGGCTCTTCTGCGGCTTTAATTTCTTTACCATGGATTATGTTTACAGCACCTTCTGCACCCATCACTGCTATCTCACCTGTTGGCCACGCATAGTTGATATCACCTCCAAGCATTTTTGAGCTCATTACTATATAGGCTCCTCCATAAGCTTTTCGAAGTAACACACTTATTTTAGGCACTGTTGCCTCGGCATAAGCATAAATAAGTTTTGCTCCATGCCTTATTATCCCCCCATATTCCTGAGCAGTTCCAGGCATGAAGCCGGGTACATCTATTAGAGTTACTAAAGGAATGTTGAATGAATCACAGAACCTTATAAATCTCGCAGCTTTAACTGAGGCATCAATATCTAATGAACCAGCTAGGTGTTGTGGTTGCTGCGCTATGATCCCAATTGATTGTCCAGCGAGTTTAGCAAAACCAACCACAATATTTTTAGCCCAAGAGTGGTGGATTTCCATAAAATCACCCTGATCGACGAGCCTGCCTATTACATCCATTACATTGTATGGTTGATTTGGATCTTCTGGAACAATCCGTTCTAACTCACTATCTGGCTCTTCAATTTCATCTAACTTCTCCGTAATTATAGGTTCTTCCATGTTGTTGGCAGGAATAAATCTTAAAAGTCTTCTAACTTGTTCTAAACACTCCTCTTCTGAATCCAAGCGAAAGTGCGCTACACCGCTTTTGGAAGAATGACTTATAGCTCCTCCCAAGTCTTCATGTGTGACTTCTTCACCTGTTACAGCTTTGATGACGTCAGGACCTGTTATATACATTTGGCCCACGCCATTAACCATAAATATGAAGTCTGTTAATGCTGGAGAATATGTCGCGCCACCAGCAGCAGGGCCAAGAATCACTGAAACCTGAGGAACCACTCCAGATGCCAAGGTGTTCCTTAAAAATATGTCTCCATACCCAGCTAAGCTTGAAACACCTTCTTGTATTCTTGCTCCACCAGAATCTATCAGGCCAATAACAGGGCAACCATTTTGTAAAGCTAAGTCCATTATTTTACATATTTTTTGTGCCACAGCCTCAGAAAGCGATCCACCGAAAACGGTAAAGTCTTGGGCATATACAAAAACCGTTTTACCATGGACTGTGCCATACCCAGTTATGCACGCATCACCTAAATATTGAGTATTGGACTCTTCAATGTTTTGTATATCTTGAGTTACAAATGGATCCAATTCTTCGAATGAATTTTCGTCTAAGAATAAATTAATACGCTCTATAGCGGTTAATTTACCTCGCTTGTGCTGCGAATCAATCTTTGCTTGTCCGCCACCTTGCTGGCTTAATTCTCTGAGCTCATAGAGTCGATCTAGTTTTCGGTCCGTGCGTCTTCTGTTGACCATAGTTGGACTAGTATATATATACGTGAAATATAATCAAGCAGATTCTGGTGGCAATCTTGACTGTGTATTTGCGAAAATTGAACCACTAGTTTGTGATTAAGATGTGATATTTTATTATTAACATTTAAAAGAACGGGGGTCGTGAAAAAATGCTAGGCGAAATGTCGACTATTATTGGCGGCAAGGAGTTTAACTGGAAGTCTCAAACATTTGTTATGGGTGTTATTAACGTTACCCCAGATTCATTTTCGGGTGATGGCATTGATTCAAATGTTGATTTAGCCGTAAAAAGAGCTGTCGAGTTTGAAAAACAGGGTTGCCATATATTAGATATTGGAGGTGAATCAACACGGCCGTCTATAACATACGGAAAAACTTCTAGTACTCCAATTGAAGTAGAAGAAAACCGTGTTATACCTGCAATAAAGGCCATTTCAGAATCAGTCGCTGTTCCTATATCGGTAGATACATATAAAGCTTCAATAGCTGAGAAAGCAATTGAAGCGGGAGCATCTCTTGTAAACGATGTCTGGGGCTTTACAAAGGATTCTAGAATGGCTTCTGTCGTATCTGAACGTAATCTACCTGTAGTTTTAATGCATAATCAGGACCATACGTTTTATACCGACATGCTAAATGACATTATAAATCGTCTAGAAGAACTGAAAAATAATGCTATTAATGAGGGGGTTTCAGAATCAAATATAATACTGGATCCTGGCATCGGTTTTGGGAAGACTGTAACGCAAAATATAGAACTGTTTAGATCTTTAGAAAGGCTGCAGGAATTGAACTCTCCTATTTTGATAGGCTCTTCAAGAAAATCAACAATAGGAAAAATATTAGATTTACCTTCGGATCAGCGCATAGAAGGAACAGCTGCAACGGTTGTTATATCAATTTTAAAAGGAGTAGACGTTGTGAGAGTACACGATGTTAAAGAGATGATGAGAGTAGTTAAAATGACAGATGCAATTGTAAGAAGTTGATGTTGAGGTACTAAATTTGAACAAGCTTGTTTATATTGGTCTAGGGTCAAATATGGGTGATCGGTTAACTCATATAGAACAAGCGATTTCTGATATAAAACATAGGTTAAAGTGTGAAATATTAGCCATATCTTCAGTCTATGAAACATCTCCTGTAGGAGTGGAAAGTCATCCAGATTTCCTTAATTGCGTGTGCCTCGTGAGCAGTACATTAGATGCGCAAAAAATATTAAAGAAATTATTGGAAATTGAAAAAAGTCATGGTAGAGTTTTGAGTAGTAACATCAGTCCTCGTACTTTGGATTTAGATATACTTTTATTCGGAGAATTGACTGTAAATGAACCTGGACTTGTAATTCCTCATCCTCGAATTACTGAACGAGCGTTCGTTCTTGTGCCTTTAGCCGAAATTAGACCCAATTTAACACATCCGTCATGGACGCTGACAGTGACCGAGCTATTGGAATCTCTGACATACACCGATAAAGTTGAAAAGATACCGTGTTCGAAGCCTTATCTAGGTTAACTTGACTGGGGATATTAAGTTGGGGATCCCATCAGATATTGGGTAGTCAATCGGACATTTGCCACAATGCATTGTACCGGTCTCTACGTCATTTTTAGTTTCATTTTCGATTGTCAAGGTTAGTTGACCTTTACAAGCTGGACACACAAGTATATCCATCAAATCTTTTCTCATTTTTAGGGACCTCTATATCAACCAAAAATTAATAATGGTTAGAGTCGGATTATTAATTAAGGCGTAGTATATCTTCGAAAAGTGAACTCAGCAGTTCAGACAAAAAGAAGACTACAATTCCAACGACTGTAAGGCCATTATATCCTGATAGTATCAACTTTGTACGATTAAACCATCCTGATTGCGTAGAGTTTTGATCTAAATCACTTATAGCAGTTATATGCTTTCTCTCGGAATGCAAAAGTATGAGCATCCATGCTGTGAGTGCAACCTTTATTCCCAGTGTTACAACATATGTGACGGTAATGTCATTGCTAGTTAGTCGATTGAAAACGATTATCGCTCCTGTTGCTATCAATATGATGATGCATATGTCGACTACAGGTTTAAATATCTTACCTAACTGTTGAAATTCATTTTTGCTTTTAGTTACCCGTATTGAATTTGTATTAGGTTTATATAGGATCATTTGCACTATGTTTGTACCAACCCAAATAGCCGCTGCCATTATATGCAACCAATTTATGACTAATAAAAAAATGCTTGAAATGCTCAATTACTTGCTTTCACACAGATTTAGGTTTGTTTCATTTACTCAAGTATTTCCGCGACAAACTCTTGTAACTGCTTATTATCTAACAAACCAGACCATTTTCTAATTATTTGGTGATCTCGATTTATAAAAAATGTTGTTGGAAATCCAATAATTTTATAACTCAATTGTATATTAGAGGCAACATCAGCCCCTACTGGATACGTGATACCAAATTCATTTACAAACTTCCTTCCATCTTCAACAGAATCCAAAACTAAACTCTGAATACCTACAATCACCAGCCCCTGATCCTTATATTTTTTATAGGTTGATTCCAAACTGGGGATTTCTTCCCTACATGGCGGGCATGAAGGGTACCAAAAATTTATAATTACCGGTCGTCCGTCCAAGTCATTGGCAAAGTTTAGATTAGAAAGATCAAGACCTTGGTTGTATTCTAATAAGCTTAATTCAAACCCTGGTGCGTCAACAAACGTTTCACTCGATTGGCCTTCTGAATTACATCCAGTCAAGCTAATTAGTGCTATCAAACAGAGAAATATTAGTGTGGCAAATTTATGAATGTTCTGCATTATTTTTGTTCCCCGAGTTTTCAATAATAGAAGAAGCTTTATCGATCAATAAATTCGTACGCTTCTCAGGGATTTTCTTTATTTTTAGATACATCTTCAATGCATCAATAGGACTGGTATTTGCGTTGTATTCACCACCCAGTCGCACGCGCTCAGTGCCTTTTACCGTTACAGATACACCTGCCAAATAATGCGCAGCTTTTAAAGCATTTCTAATACGAGAATCTACCAGTTTACCTTCATATGAACTCGGCATTAATATTGTCAATCTTACAACTGTTTCCTCAAGGTTATGCTTTGATATTTCATTTAAGACCTGCTCAGTCGGATCTATGGATTCAGGATCTATATCTACTTTGATTGTTAAAAGCTTCCTTGCATTTACTTTTATAAACTCAACTTTTTTTAAGCGCGTGTTTGATACTGCATTTTCATCAATTTCAACGGAATAAAATCCTTTCTCATCGTTTTCTTCTCCAAAGTCGATTCTTTCCAGAGATCCGCTGTAGTTGATGATTGGATTATTATCATTAATAGTTTGACGTTTATGTATATGCCCTAAAGCAACATAATCAAAAATTGGCAGAGACACGCTGCTGGTCAATAAAACGTAGTCTTTACCGAGCATCATTGATTGTTCAGAGCTAGTTGTCGCTCCACTAATTGTTACATGGCTAGTTAGGATGGCTGGTATAGAGCTATCTAATTGAGATGCAAGTTCAGAGATTATTGTTGATAACTTATCCTGGATTATTTCATTGATCTTTTCCAGTGACAGGCCTTTCGTTTCCTCGCGGGTAAGAAGATTGCTTCTTCTAGCCCACGGTATGGTTATTACTTGTATGGGGCCTGATTTTGTCTCTATAACATGGGTTTCTGCTTTATTACCTAATATTACATTTGAGACGTTAAGAGTCTCGAAAATATCTAAAGATGTTGCTCTTCCAAACACACTTGGAATGTCGTGATTTCCTTCTACCAAAACAATTGGTATTCCGGTGCTCGACAACCGTTGTATTCTCTTCGCAAATTCGCGCTGATGAGTTTGAGAGGGATTACGGTTTTTATAAGCATCACCCGCAAATACGGCTAAATCAACATCCTCAGATATACAATAATCGATTACTTCATCTAAAGTACTTAAAAAATCAACCAACCTAGACGGTAATCCTGTATCAGAGTCGATACGTGAGAAGTTTTCTACCCCAATATGGACATCGCTAAAGTGTGCAAGCTTCATTTAGTCTTGCGCTTTGTCGGATAGGCGCGCCCCTATTTCGTTTTCTAAATCGTTTATTGGAATTCTTGTCTGATTCATTGAGTCTCGCTCTCTTATGGTCACAGCTTTGTCATCAAGTGATTCAAAATCGACTGTTACACATAATGGAGTTCCAATTTCATCTTGTCGACGGTAGCGCCTACCAATACTTTGCGTTTCATCATAATAAACTAAGGGTTTAATAAGCTCAGAAAACTTAAGACTCTTGTAAATTTCACGCGCTAATTCCGATAGAACATCTTTTTTACTTAGTGGCAACACCGCTACTTGTACTGGTGCTACTAAAGGACTTAACTTAAGGCTAGTTCTCGTTTCCTCTTTCCCTTTTGAGCTAACTACTGATTCTTCTTTGTAAGCTTCAATAAGCAAAGCCATAATCACTCTATCTAAACCGAAGGAAGGCTCGATAACATAGGGAATGACATGTTGTTTTAAGGTCTCGTCAAAGTATGATAAATCTTTACCACTCTGGTCGCTGTGAGCTGTTAAATCGTAGTTGGTCCTATTAGCTATACCGGCGATCTCTCCCCAACCCCATGGAAATAGATATTCGATATCATGTGTAGCTTTTGAGTAGTGAGCCAGTTCAGTCTGATCATGCTCCCTTATCCTCAATCTGTTTTTAGAAAGTCCTAGATTTAAATACCAGTCAAATGACTGGTTTATCCAATATTCATGCCATTTTTCATCTTCATCAGGTGGTACAAAAAATTCCATTTCCATCATCTCAAATTCTCTGGTTCGGAATATAAAATTACCCGTTGTAATTTCATTACGAAATGACTTGCCTGTTTGAGCTATTCCAAATGGAGGGTTCCTATTGATGGTGTTTTTAACATTGAGAAAATTAACAAATATTCCCTGTGCAGTTTCCGGCCTGAGATAGGTAGCATTTGTATTATCCTCGATGGGACCCAAGAAAGTTTTAAACATCAGGTTAAATAGTCTTGACTCACCAAGTTCACCACCGCAGTTGCTGCATGTAGATTCGGTCATTTGATCACTGCGGTAACGGTGATTACATTTTTTGCATTCCACTAATGGGTCAGCAAAATTCGAGGTGTGGCCACTTACATCCCAAACTTTAGGATGCATAATTATTGAGGAATCTAATCCAAAGATATTTTCTTGCTTAATAACAAATTGATTCCACCATAATTCTTTAATTTTCCGTTTTAGCTCAATGCCTAACGGGCCGTAGTCCCAAGTGGAGGCTAATCCTCCATATATTTCACTGCTTTGGAAAACAAATCCTCGTCTTTTTGCTAGAGAAGCAAGCTCTTCTAAGTCAATTTGATGATTAGGTGAAGTCAATTAAAGTGAAACCTTTGTATACCTAAATTCACTGAAAATAATATCAGATATACTGATAATCCTATCTTAAATTATAAAGGATTGCTTAATACTTGGCCTCAATTCTAATCAGAGGAAAAGAGGTCCAAATACTAATGCAACCATAGCAGTTAATTTAATCAGTATATTTAGAGATGGTCCAGATGTGTCTTTAAATGGATCTCCAATTGTGTCGCCAACGACCGCCGCATCATGATCTGAAGATCCTTTGCCAGCAAGATTACCAGCCTCGATCCATTTTTTTGCGTTGTCCCATGCTCCACCTGAGTTAGCCATCATTATTGCGAACAAAAATCCTGTTGCTATAGATCCAACTAATAGACCACCAAGAGCCTCAGCGCCTAAAACAGCCCCCACTATGATCGGTGCAGCTATTGCTAAAACTCCAGGAAGAATCATTTCACGCATTGCACCCTTGGTACTAATGTCTACGGCAGCTGCATAATCAGGATCAGCTTTTCCTTCTAATAGACCTGTAATTTCTCTAAACTGTCTTCTAACTTCTTGTACCATAGCATTTGCTGCTCGACCTACTGCTTGCATAGTCAGGGCAGCGAAGATAAAGGGCATGGTAGATCCAACTATAACTCCCATTAAAACTTCTCTTTGCAGCAGATCTAAACTGGAGACACCTGTCATTGTTGCATATGCTGCTAGCAAAGCCAGTGATGTTAGTACTGCTGACCCGATCGCAAAGCCTTTTCCAGTTGCTGCAGTAGTATTTCCTAAAGAATCTAGAGCATCTGTACGCTCCCGTACCTTTGGATCCATCCCTGACATTTCTGCTATTCCTCCCGCATTGTCTGCTATTGGACCATATGCATCAGTAGCGAGCGTTATACCAAGAGTTGAGAGCATTCCAATTGCTGCCAATGCAACTCCATAAACACCTGCCAATGAATATGTGCCCCACATGGCAATTACAACCACGACTGCTGGGATTAAAGTACTGATCATACCTAGGCCTAGGCCTGCAATTACAACAGTTGCCGGGCCGGTCTCGGCTTGCTTTGCAACGTCCTTGGTGGGTTTAAATTCATAAGATGTGTAGTATTCAGATGATGTTCCAATGATCTGTCCGGCTACTAATCCGATCAACACTACCCAGAAATAATTAAAGGAAAGGTCGAAGGTCCATACACTCAGTCCTGTTGCTATTAAAACAAGACCTCCTGCTCCAAAAATTCCATATCGGAGCGACCAAAGCAAACTGCTCATAGTTGCACCTTCTTTAGTTCGAACTAAGAATGTTCCTAAAATAGAAGAAAATATACCTGAAGCAAGAACTAATATTGGTAGCAGTATCAGTTTGTTAAAACCAAAAATCTCTCCAATAGGGTTGTTTGCATCAAGATACAACACTCCGACTGCCACAAGAGCGATTGTTGCTATTATGGATCCTACATAAGACTCAAATAGGTCAGCTCCCATACCGGCAACGTCGCCAACGTTATCACCAACATTATCTGCAATTGTTGCAGGGTTACGTGGGTCATCCTCAGGTATTCCTTGTTCTACTTTGCCTACTAGATCTGCCCCAACGTCAGCGGCTTTCGTATAGATACCTCCCCCAACTCTAGCAAATAATGCTATTGAAGAGGCGCCGAAACCAAACCCTGCTATTACCTGTGCATCTTGGAATATCCAATACAAAATAACGACACCTAAAAGTCCAATACCCACAACAGAAACACCCATCACAGCTCCGCTACTGAAAGCGACTTTAAGAGCTCCATTGAGTCCCTCGCTTGCCTTTACAGCTGTTCTGGAGTTTGCCCGGATTGCTATTGACATTCCAATAAATCCTGCCATAGCTGAACCTATTGCGCCAATTAAGTAACATACTGCTGTTTTAGGCCATGTTCCGTCACCTTCTATTTGACCCAAAACATCAAGGTCTATGAATATTGCTAGGACTACGAACATTGCTGCCACGAAAAGAGATAGCATCCTATACTCTCTGGACAAAAATGCCATAGCACCTTGTTGTATTGCTTTACCGATAAATTTAACTTTATCGTTACCTTCATCTTGTTTCAAAACATAAAAAGTTAATATGCCCGCGAAACAAAGAGCGACTATTCCTGCGATTATAGCTATAAGAAAAATTAACAAAACTACCCTCCGGGTTATTAGGTTTGTACTTTATGGGGTTAAATTTATGTAGATATAATTACTACACAGTGGCGAAAATTAACATATATTTATCAAACGATTCAACTGGATTTAAGGTCTATACTACAAAAGTTTCTTGTATTTACTAAAGATATTGTACGACTCATTACTTAGATTGGAAGATATCAACAAGTTTTTTGGTGGCTGTTTCTGGGTCGTCTGCTAGCGTAACTGCGCTTGCGACGCATATAGAATCTGCACCAGCATCATAAATGCTTGCTGCATTATCAATGTTTATACCGCCAATGCCAACAAGAAGTGGAATGCCTCTACTTTTTATTTCTTTTATTGTTTCTATACCAACTGGCTGTTTACCGTCTTTCCCCATGGTCGAAGTAGGATATATTGGTCCTATAGCCAGATAATCTGGCGCTTCTGATTGAGAGCTTATGGCTTCTTCAACTGTATTATTAGATTTGCCAATAATTTGATTCTCATTAGTGATTAGCCTGCTGCTTTCAACAGACAAGTCGCCCTGGCCAATATGAAGTCCACTTGCATTTGATAAGTTAGATATGTCTGCGTAATCATTAACTATAAAAAGCGCTTCATAATTAGAGCAGATATCTTGCAGGTCCAATGCGTTTTGTAGTATTAAATTTTTATCTTTCCCTTTATCTCTGTATTGAACAGCTGAAGCTCCACCTTTTAGAACCGATTCTGTGATTTCTAAAATAGATCGTCCCCCTGTTACTTCAGGATCAATAATTACATATAAACCTTTTAGCTTCTCAACCGAGAGATGTCTTATCTTAATAGCCACTTTTCCCTTGGATCTATTTAGGATTCTTCTAGCTCTGTCTATCCATGCTGTAGTCAAATCACAGCCAGACTCAGGTTTGAATGATTCTAATAAATTAAGACTTGCAGATATATTTTCAATCGTATTTAAGGCCATAGATGACGCATCAGCGATCGATTTTGAAATCTCGGTTCGACGCTCTCTAAGATCAGTTGCATCTAAATCAGAAGCACCTTCAATTGGTAGGGATTGTCGTAGCATTTTTATATCGGAATGCAGTCCGAGTGGCGCAGTTACTAGTGTCTCTAGTAAACGAATATTTTCCAAAAGAGTGGCCATTTCACTTTGAACTATTGGTAGCATTTCACACCTAAATTATCTAATAGTTGGTAAATCATGCTGATTATAATTTGCACAATATGTGACAAACGAGTTTATCATGAAGTCAATATTATTGATTTATTATTTGTTGCCATAAAACCCAGGTAAGTTTTCTTGAGTAGATACATTTAATGATGGACCTGACATATCAGTTCTTTTTGAGTGCAAGGCAATTCTATCCAAAAACACATTGAAAGCTTCTGCTGTTTCGAGCACAGGCTTAAAGGAAATCCGATGGATAGCACATGGGCCCAATGTTTTTATTGCGCTAATGTGGTGTTTTGTCCCATATCCCTTATTTGAATTAAACCCGTACGCTGGGAAACGCTCATGTAATTTTTCCATTAACGTATCTCGTTCAACTTTCGCAGCTATCGACGCTGCGCCTATAGATATACATGAAGCATCTCCTCGAATGATAGCTTTTTGAGGCAAATCAGTTCCAGGAATCTTGAAGGCATCTAAAAGTAAAAAATCTGATTCAGCATTCAGGTTATTCAATGCTCTTTTAATTGCTAAGTTGACAGCATCTACTATGCCATGCTCGTCAATTTCTTCTGGTGTAGATATACCGGTTGCAATATTGGCGAAATTACGCAATTCATTCAAAGCACTAATTCTTTTATTTGCTGTCAGCTGCTTTGAGTCTCTTACTAACTTTAGCCATTTATCTTCCATTTCTATTGGCAGTATTGCGGCGCCTGCAACGACAGGGCCTGCTAAAGGGCCACGCCCTGCTTCATCAATACCAGTTATTGATGTGTAACCTATAGATTGTAAATATTTTTCCTCTTCCATTGAGGGGTTAATTCTGGATGAGGCAGGAGACACTTTTGTTTTAGCCATCAATTCCGCGTAACATTCCACGGATATATGATATTTGTCCTATATGTTGGCTTTGCTCCACAACAATGTGGCCAAGCATCTCAGCAATTGAGTAATCAGGACGATTTTTATCAGGACAGATCTTCATGTCTTCTTCATTTAAGTTGTCGATATATGAGTCAGTGCAATTCCGTACTGTTTCCAGGTAATCAATAAGTTTTCTGAATTCGAACTTAGGCATCGAATTTACTTGATCGATTTTCCAGCCCCATCCACTTCTAGGTTCTTCCATATGGATGTTTAAGTTCAGTTTTATTCCCCATTTTTGCTCGTCCCAAATTTGGATTGCCTGTTTGGCAAACGAGTTTATCCAGGTATCTTCCACTCTAGCAATATGCCAAACTATAAAGTCGATGTGATGAGAATCAGGATGGGGAGTGAAACGGCGCTCTTCATCTGTCAACCCTGCAACTATTCTTTCCAGTTCAGAAGCGTATTCTGCACAAGAAAATTGAATAATATTTTTGAAACTCATAAATTAATCTCTGCAGGTACATTTGCTTTTAATTTAATAGGGGAACTAGATGTTTCAATATAACCCCCGCCTATTACCGTCTCATTGCTATAGAACACAACTGCCTGCCCCGGCGTCACTGCTCTTTGTGGTTGTTCGAAATTAATTTCTGCCCAATTCCCGTGAGGGGTTAGTATTGCCGGAGCTTCACCAGCTTTATATCTGATTTTTGCAGCGACTTTTATTGGCTTTTTCGGAGATATACCAGATACATAGTTGACCCTTGAGGCCCAAAGGTTGGTGCGGTATAAATCGTCTTCATTTCCCAAAGTTACCTTGCAAGATGTCGAGTCTATATTTGTCACATAGTACGGAGTAGGAGAGTTTCCTTGCAAACCTAATTTTCGGCGCTGGCCAATCGTGAAAAACTGTACTCCAGGGTGATCTCCAATAACATTACCATCCATATCAACAAATTTACCTGGCTTTGGCTCTATTCTTGTGCTGATAAATTTCCGGTAGTTGTTATCAGGTATAAAGCATATTTCCTGGCTGTCTGGTTTATCCGCAACGTTTAGGCCAGCCTTCTCAGCAATTTCCCTTATTTCTGGTTTTGAATACTCACCCACTGGTAGAAGCAGCTTATCAATTTCATTCTGGGAAAGAGTAAAAAGAACATAAGATTGATCTTTATTGGCATCTACAGCTTTACATAGTTGGGCACTATTTCCGTTTCGGATTATTCGTGCATAATGCCCGGTAGCTATGTAGTCTGCATCCAGAAACATAGCCCTTCTTAACAAAAAGTCAAATTTGATCCGATCATTACATGCTAAGCAGGGATGAGGAGTTCTACCGTTATCATATTCTTGGCAAAAATAATCAACTACATGCTCTTGGAATTCCTTCTCAAAATTTTGTACATAGTGCGGTATGTCTAGTTTTTGACATACTCTCCGTGCGTCGTCTATATCTTCTACTGAACAGCATGGTTTCTTTGACTTTGATACTGCGTCATTTTTTATACTCCAAAGCCTCATAGTTACTCCAACCACGTCATAACCGGCTTGTTTGAGTAAAACAGCTGCTACGGAAGAGTCAACTCCTCCACTCATAGCGACAATCACTTTTTGTTTTTTATTCATCAAAAGTTTATCCTTAACTCATCATACTATTAGTTTATCTGATCTATAATCCATATAAATATGTCTAAAGAAGTAAATCAAACCGAACTTAAAGATAGAGACCTCGAAGAGCTAGCCCGATTCGCTGCAGAAATAGTGTCTGATAGTTTTGCGTCGGATATCTTATTGCTGAACATATCGAATAAAAGTGCATTTACCGACTTCATGATTATTTTAACGGTTGATTCGTCTAGGCAAATGTCAGCTGTTGCAGAGGATCTCGAGATTGAAATGAAGTCTAAAGGAATCAATAAATTTAGAAAAGAAGGAGCTGCTAATAGTGGCTGGGTGGTAGTTGATTTCGGAGATATAGTCGTACATCTTTTTGGAAAGGATGAGCGAGAGTATTACGCACTCGACGATATTTGGTCAGGAGCCCAGCAGTTACTTAGGATTCAATAATCCATCCGTCGATACTTCTCTCATATTTGAATAACTCATTTTCATTGAAGAATATGCCCAATTCTCTTTTAGCTGATTCATCCGAGTCAGACCCGTGTATTAAGTTATTACCTACCGACAGTCCTAGATCTCCTCTAATTGATCCTGGCGTAGCTTCATTCGGGTTGGTAGATCCCATAAGGTTTCTAAGAGCCTGGACGCAGTTAGGGCCTTCTAATGCCAGAGCAATAATAGGTCCAGAAGTAATGAAATCCATAAGGGTCGGAAAAAAAGGTTTCTCTACATGATCAGCATAGTGTAGTTTTGCCAGTTCACCATCCATTCTGATCATTTTCATGCCAACGATTTTTAACCCTTTTTTCTCTATCCTTGATATTATTTCTCCTGATAGTCCTCTCTGAACTCCGTCAGGTTTTACTAATGCAAGCGTCTTATTCATGACTGTCCTTTTAGTTTTATTATTGGTTTTTAACCTTACTTTTCATTTGCCTTGTAGCAGACTCGTATTGGGCCCCGCTGATATACACAGGCTCTAATTTGTCTATGTCTTCTCCACCAAATTCCATAAATTTTTCATATGCTAATGCTGCAAGGATAGATGCTTTACGAGTTGGAGGATTGTATTCTTTTACAATAGCCAAATTACCAAGTTTTGAAACCAGTTCCGTGCCTATTACAGACATTGCCTCACCACAAAATATTGTTTGCGAGGTGGTTTTCTTGATTATTTCATCTACATTCATAACTTTAACAGAGTTACCTCCATCAAGATTATTGATCGAGTATACACTTTTAGCTGAGGCTTTTATCATAGCAAAGACGGGCATTTTATCAGGCACATAAGGGTTAATTTCGATATCTAATGTTCCAATAGAAACTAAAGGTATTCGTAGTGTTAATGACATTGCCTTTGCGAATGACATGCCAACTCTAAGAGAGCTGAACCCCCCAGGACCCTTGGCTATAAATACTGATTTTAAATTTGACGGCTTAAGTTTGGCTTGATCCATGATTGACCATATTGCAGGAGACAATTCCACCGAGTGATTTCTTTTTGCATCCCATGTCAATTCTTCAATAACCTTACCTTTACTTGATAAAGCGATTGATGAGAATGATGTAGATGTATCGATAGATAGTTCCAAGTTCAAGTATCCAGCATATTCAGATTGTTTTATGTGATTCAGAATCTATCACGTCATTGATCAATTTTGCATGACGTGAACCCTTAGAAGTTAATTGTATTCGACGTTTATCAGATGATGGACCTTCCTCGTCCCAATCTATTTTTATTGCTAAATGGTCAAGTTGAAAGATCGATTCAAATCTATCTGCCCACTCCACGACACAAATACCATCGGAATGAAAATATTCTTCTATGCCAATACTTTCTAACTCCGCAGTTTGAGATATTCTATATAAATCAGCATGATAGAGTGGAATCCTTCCATTGTATTCCATGACTAAAACAAAAGTTGGGCTTCTTACGTATTCTAGTGATCCTACCCCATTTAATACTCCTTGAGTAAAACACGTTTTGCCTGCACCCAGTTCTCCAGTCATCAAAATCAAGTCACCTGGCAGTGACAAGTTTCCAATTTTATGACCTAGAGTCTGTGTATCGTCTGGATTTTTCGAATATATGTAAGCTGTATTTTTATAATTATCTGTCATGGATTTTTATTGGAATCGTTTTATTATATTAACGATATCGATGCTTTCAAATAAATATAATTTCAATATCAATGTTGTTAATTTATTAATGATTCCTATTTGAGTTGAGGTATATCAGTGTAGTAATGTGGTCTATACAGTCTGTTTGGCCTTTTTCCCTTTTATATCTATATCAAATAATAAGTTGTTAACCCAGGTAATAAAAATTGAAATACGAAGAATATAATATTAGTGATGACACTCTTAATTTTACTGTAGTTGAGCCCAACGGTTTCAACGCAGAAAATGATTACCCCATTATCGTTTTGATGCATGGATTTGGTGCAAGCAGTAAAGATTTAGCTCCATTAGCCTCAGCTATAGACTCAAGGGGATACATTTATGCTTTCCCTCAAGCTCCAATTGAGATGCGTATGGGATTGGGTGGGGTTGGCTATGCGTGGGCCCCAATATCTGGAGAAGGCATCGATCAATCTATAAACAATTCCAAAAACTTAATTAAAAAGTTTCTAGATGAGCTGGTTAAACTATATGGGAACGAAAACACTAAACTTGTATTGGGTGGTTTTTCTCAAGGCGCAATGATGGCACTCGAAGTTGGACTTACACTACCTGATCAAATATGTGGATTAATATCTTGTAGTGGCTGGATACATTCACCTCAACTCGATATTGAACCTGACCCCAACAATAAACAAGACATATATCTCGCACATGGATCTTTGGATGATATCGTGCCAATTCAAAAATCTATTGAAGCTATGGAAAAATTAAGTTCTATGGGGTATCTAACGGAATTTCAGGAATATGATATTGCGCATGAAATTTCTCAGATAGAAGTTTCTGATATTTCAGAATGGCTAAAGTCAAAAATTCCACCGCTTGAAAGTTGATAATCCTCCGGGTTCATTGTAAATTCGGCAATATCATTCAGGATGCATAGGCACTCTTTACATCCTAAGCGGACTAATCTAGTATCAACCTCCAAGATTATGAAAAATATTGTCGTTAGAAACTCGATGAAAAATCAAAAGTCTTTAGGCTGCTGGATGCCATTTACCTCAGTTCAGCTAATTGAGCTCTTAGCTATTGCGGGGTTTGATTTTGTACAGCTTGATGGCGAGCATGGTCCATTTAGTTTAGATCAAATAGAAACCACATGTATTACTGCTGAGTTGTGTGGAATGTCAGTATTTGCCCGACCTCCGTCTTGTGATGCGGCAGCTATCAATATGTACCTTGAACGTGGAGTTCAGGGGATTGTTGGTCCTCATGTTGATACTGTGGAGCAGACTATAGATTTGGTGAGATCATGCCGCTTTGCCCCGGAAGGCGAACGAAGCTGGGGTGGTGGTCGCTCTTTGTTATATAACGACCCAGTATCTGTAGAAGATAAGGATGGATTGAGGACCTCAATCATGACTGAAGCCAACTCGCAAATGATAGTCACTGCGCAATTGGAAACTGAAACTGCTTTATATAATCTCGATGGCATGCTGGAGGTCGAAGGGATAGATTACTTTACATTCGGACCGAATGATTTGGCTCAGTCCATGGGAGTGCCTGGCGAACCAAAACATGATACTGTGATTTCCGCAATCCAAGATGCGACAAATAAAATTCATCAAAAGGGTAAAAAAATTGTTGAGGATGATCAAATATTGACTACTTTACCTGGGTTGATTCTTGATTCTGCACGAGCTTTTGTGTCTTGCAATTCTAAAAAAAGGGGATAAAAATTATGAGTAAAATGAATGCTGCTCTATACCAAGGAAATGGAAAACTAGCTGTTAAAAAATTGGATATTCCTAAAATCGATGAGGAAGAAGTTTTAGTTAAAGTAAGAGCTGAAGGTGTGTGTGGATCTGATTTACTTATGTGGACAGATCAAGATGATCCGGCGGGAGTCTGGACTTGGTCTGAAGAGCCTAACAGCTTACCTCCGGGACATGAGGTTACTGGGGAAATTATAGAAGTTGGGTCCAAAATAGATTCAAAAAGAATAGGGGACCGAGTTGCAGTCGATATGCTTGGGTTTGGAGTTAATTGCAGCAGCTGTTTTTTCTGTCGACAAGGACAACCTATACAGTGTATGGATAAAAAACCCGATTCCGGTGGCGGGTATGCTCAATATGTGAAACGGAATTCAGCAGGATGTTTTAAACTGAATGACAATATGGGTTGGGATGAAGGTGCTTTAGTAGAGCCTTTGGCAGTATCAGTGCATGGGTGTCGTCGAGGCAAGCTTGAAGGTGGAGAAACTGTTTTGGTGCTAGGAGCAGGTACTATAGGTCAAACCGCCGTTGCAGCTGCCCGAGCTATGGGCGCCGGTAAAGTAATGGTTACGGCAAGGTACTCGCAGCAGTCTAAGTTAGCAAAAAACCTTGGTGCTGATGTGGTATTACCTGACGATGGAGATGATTTAATAGAAGCGGTCGCGGATGAGACAGATGGTAGAGGGGCTGATATAACTTTAGAATCTGTTGGGGGAAGAAGTGGAACCACTTTATTTCAAAGCATCGAACTGACGCGTAAACAAGGAAGAATAGTCATATTAGGTGGATTTTGGGTTCCAATTCAAACGGATTGGATGGAGCCCTTAATGAAAGAGCAGTCGATAATATTTTCCAGTTGTTATTCAATACTTGAAGGCAGACATGATTTTGAAGTTGCCATTGATATGATGGGTTCTGGAAGAGTGGATCTTAAACCTATGGTCACTCATCGATTCCCATTATCTGATGTTCAGGAGGCTGTAAATATTGCTTATGACAAGAATAGTGGCTCGGTAAAGGTACAAATTCATCAAGATTAATAGCTTAAAAAAAAACGAATGGTGGTAAATCATGAAAGATAAGATGAAAGCGGCCTTATGGGATGGTAAAGGCTTATTAGAAGTCTGTGAAGTTGATAAACCGTTAATAGGACCTAAAGATGCCTTGGTTAAAGTTAAATCATCCGGTATTTGTGGTTCAGATCTATTGATTTATGCTGATAAAAATGAGGCTGAAACCTTGCCACAAGGTCATGAGATTGCAGGCGAAGTCGTTGACGTAGGTGTTGACGTTGATAAACAAATAATAGGTACTAGAGTAGCAATAGAAGGAATTGGTCATG
>CEVQ01140608.1_pt1 | contig 28586 bp, 19 predicted proteins | sample 356551 | NCBI WGS metagenome assembly CEVQ01 (sample SAMEA2623756, study PRJEB7988) | marine metagenome | biome: marine biome (ENVO:00000447); feature: mesopelagic zone (ENVO:00000213); material: "saline water (ENVO:00002010), including plankton (ENVO:xxxxxxxx)" | depth 250 m | reverse complement strand
TTGAGCAATCAACTTTGGTATGGGAAATCCAACGGCATAAGCAAGGTCTGGATGAAGATCCTGTATAAAATAAATGAAAGTCGACCGTCGAAAAAAACTTATTATTGCAGCGGCAAATCCTGCAATTGGAGGGTCGGTCATAGAAATCACGACATCTGGTCGAGGATTCATGAGCACACCTCTTATAACGGTTAATATCAAATAAGTTACATAATTTAAAACGCGGCCCAACAAAAACCCTCTGTCGTAACTTGTAGAACCTACCCTATCCACCCGAACATGATCCATAAACTCAGTTTTTGAAAAATAGAATCCGTGTCTGAATTCAGGGTTGTAAGAAGGCCTTCCTGAAAGCACAATTGGAGAGCAGACTCTGCCAAGCGCCAGTGCGAGGTCTCTCAAGATTACTGCTGTAGCACTTGTGTCAGGAGGATAATATTGATTCACCAATAATACATTCATGTTAATTCTGGAGTAAGCTTTATTTTCTTCGCACAAAATATGGACCAATAGCCAGGGTATCCATCTTTGTTCGCATAAAACTAGCTATGGCTTCATCCGGAGTATTAACTATTGGTTCATTATCATTAAAAGAGGTATTCACTACGACAGGAATACCCGTTATTCCATGAAACTCCTTTATAAGTTTGTAATATTTTTGGTTGTTTGAAGCATTCACAGTCTGCAGACGTCCAGATCCATCAACATGGGTTGGTGCAGGGATATCGGATACTTTGTTTGGGTTAACCTGGTATGTCATTTGCATAAAAGGAGACTGATACTCCTGTTCAAACCACTCTGCAGTAAACTCTTCTAGTATAGAAGGAGCAAAAGGCCTAAAGTCCTCTCGGTGTTTTATACGTGAATTAAGGATATCTTTCATTTCAGCCCTACGTGGATCGGCTACAATACTTCTATTGCCAAGCGCTCTTGGACCCCACTCTGACCTACCTTGGTACCACCCCACAATATCTCCCTCCGAGATTCTTTCTGCTACAGATTTCGCCAACACATCGTCATCCATTTCTACATAATCGAGTCCTGATGAAACGAGTGAACCTTTAATCAAATCTTCAGAGTATTCGGGCCCCCAATAAGCATGATTCATGACAAAACTACTTCGCTTATTACCTAAGCTGTGATGATAAAGATATGCCGCTCCTCCTATGGCTAATCCTGCGTCGCCAGCAGCAGGTTGAATATATATGTTTTCGAAAGGAGTTTGGCTTAGTATTTTGCCATTGACGACACAATTAAATGCTACCCCACCTGCATAGCATAAACTGTTGGATCCAGTTTTCTCGTAAAGTTCATTAGCAATGCCAATTATGATTTCTTCCAATCTAGTTTGCAGGCTGGAAGCGATATCATAATGGTGCTCTTTTAAAGGCTCATTAGGCAGTCTCGCTGGACCTAAATCTCTTTCTATGGCGTTAGAAAACAATTTAGGCATCAATGGCTTTCCGGCACTCCAACTTATATCAGCACCGGATCTATGGTGGGTAAAATACTCCAAATCTAAGTTGTAATTAAGCTCTTTATTATGTTGAACTATATTTCTAAATGTATCTAGATATTTAGGCTTACCGTAAGGTGCAAGACCCATAACTTTGTATTCGTCCCCGTAGTTATTGAAACCTAAATATTGACAGATTGCCGAGTAGTAAAGTCCCAATGAATGAGGAAAAAAGGCCCTGCCCTCTACATTTAATTTATTTCCTAAGCCCTTACCCCAAACCATACTGGAAAAATCACCTAATCCATCGAGAGTTAATATTGCTGACTCTAAATGAGGGGAACAATAGAACGCACTCGCCGCGTGGGCTATATGATGTTCCACAAAATGGAATTCTGCCTTGATTTCATCTTTAGACATACCACAGGCGATCGCCAGTTCCTCTTTCACAGAACTGAATTTTTGCCAAACATTAGCTCGTCTAATTGCAAAACCAGGGGTTTTAACAGCCCAAAATAATTTTCGAAATAACTGAGCAGATCTTTTACGAGGTATAGCCACATACGATACGTCTTGAATTTTAATACCGGCCTGTTGTAGACAGTATCTCACGGCATTCGACGGGAACCCTGCCGTATGTTTGATCCTAGTAAATCTCTCCTCTTCAACAGCAGCTATCAATTTACCATCCAATATTATTGCTGCAGAAGCGTCCGCATGATATGCATTAATTCCTAAAATATACAAAATATAAACCGTTTAATTTAGAATTTCCCCGTACATGTTTGCTGTTAGTTTTGCAGCCATATCCCATGACAACAATTCTACAGCCTTTTTACCCTTTATTCCGATCTCTGATTTGAAATCTTTTTTGGACAATAGTTCCCTCATTGGCTTTACCAATGAACTGTCTGAGAAATCAATGGTTATGCCAGCATCGCCTTCGAAGTATTCAGTTATACCACAAGTTTCAGTTGCTATCACAGGTACGCCTGCGGTCATAGCTTCGGCTGCCGCAATGCCAAAATTCTCGTTTATTGATGGCAATACGAATATATCTCCATCGTGGAAAAGGCATGCTTTATCGACCCCGAACAAAGGACCAGTCCAAACGACACGATCCTTTATTCCTAGCGATTTAATTAATGTTTTTAATTTATGAAAATACTTTTGGTCATCAACGGGTCCAGCTAAAACAAGTATGACATCGAGGTCGTCTAAAACATGGAACTCTTGTATAAGTTTTTCAAGGTTTTTAACGGGTGCTATCCTTCCCAAAAAGATGATCTTTTGAAAACTTGATTTTAGTTTGTGTTTATCTCTGAAGGATCTAATTTCATCAATTTTTGGGCGACTGATTGGATCTACACCATTGTGCCTAAAAGTAATCTTTGATGGATCGTATCCAGCATGCTCTAAATGCTCAGCTTCCATATTAGAAGTAACTACATACTTGGTGGCGTTTTTTAATAGTTTTTTTCCAAAAAGTTCCATGTAAACACGTTTCAATAAAAACCCTCTTCCAAATGGAAACAACATTCCCATTGTTTCTAACACATAAGGTTTTTGCATACTTAAACATGCTTTTGAAGCAACCGGGCCTAATAGATCATATAAGCCATGTATATGGACTATATCCACCTCAGACACTCTTTGTATTAAATGATCCCTAGCTGAAAAATTCAACGTCAAGCTTCTGTAACGTGCAACACTTTTCAAATAAGTTATCCTTACATTATTGACTTCTAGCCTTTCAGGATAATTACGGCCGTACGCTGCTGCGATTATTTCAGGTTTGTGATCTGACTTGACCATAGATTGAGTCAAGTTAGATACGTGTGCAGTTCTGCCTTGAACATCATGCAATCCAAATGTTTGAACTATGTGTAAAGATTTATTCATTTACTGGCCCTAGATTTGCCAAAGCTTGATCAATTAATTCATCAATTTTCTCGAACCTTGAAGTCCAAGAATGCTGGCCAGCTTCTGTAAGTCGTTTATTTAGAGCTTTTGTCGATTTATCCGTAAGTGCTTTGTCCAACAATTCCACGAATTGGTCAGGGCTCGAAAACAGGCCTACAAGTTGGTCAAACTTCTCTAGATCAGGTAATCGAGTCGCCACTACCGGGGTACCAGAAGCCAAATATTCATAAAACTTAACCGGACTTGCTCTTAAAGTTACATCATGAATTATGAAAGGTATCGTGGCAACATCAAAACCTTTTAAGTAGTTTGGTATAGAGCTATATGATTTCGGGCCGAGTATATGAACATTTGCGATGTCATGTATTAATGAAATATCGGTGGTTACTGGACCTATAAAAACGAAATTGTATTCCGGTTTTGCTCTGGCTGCTTTTGCAATCATTTCAAAATCCAACCATTCAAAAACGGTACCAACATATCCGATCACTGGCCCATATAAATCTTTGATCTCAGCTGGAATCTCGGTACTATCATCTAATGAAGATTTGAAATGATCAACATCTGCTCCATTCGTAACAGTATAAGTTTGTGGATTCAGCGGAGCCTTGACTTCGGTGAGTTCTTTAGCAGTACAAATAATTAAATCAGCTCTTGCTATAAGTTTTTTTTCTAGCTCTTGAAATGATGAAGGGAAATTAGGCTGACTTGAATAGTCATCGCTACAATGATATACAACCAACTTTGGCTTTAGTCGCTCGATAATAGGCAAGGCTGTAGCAGTGCCGACTATCACAACCGGATTATGTAGTTTCAAGCACGTGCATAGGCTATTAATCAGTTTCCTTGGTACAAACTGATTGATTGACAAAGTTAAAGAATTTGTAAGAAAAGAAACTCCTGATCTATACGGAAATACCGAAGGAAAGCAATGAATCCATAAGTTATTTGTAACTTTATTTGGCCCAAAAATAAATCTAGTTAATAGTCTAAAAGCTTCTTTCGCTCTTGTTATAAAGGATAGTAGATGAAACTGGCTCTCTACGTATAACACAGAATGCCCTAGGTTCGCCCAATATTTAGCTAGGTGATGTTTACTAACCTGAGATGCCCCATCCCAAGTAGGGCCATATAATATTAAATATGAATGTTTTTTTGTTTCGGAATTCACGAATTCTTGGTTCACTTATCGTATATTATTTCAAACACTGAAAACTCTGCGGTCTCTGTACTGCCGAAAGTTCTACTTTTAACAACATCTTCATCTCCAACATAGATTCTTTTCAATTTACCCTTTGCTTCTAATAGTGCCATTAGGATGAACGGCCTAGCCTCAAATTCCATTCTTGTAGTCACAGGATTTTCTAAGTTATCTTGTAAAACGTTTAAATCTTCGATTAGATATTTTTCTCCATACGAGTCATTAGCGTGCTCAATAAACTGGGAAGATATCCCTACCCTTCCTTGTAACAGAATATGAGTGACTCCCAACTCGCCTAGTTTAAGGGTCAATTCCTCTGAGTTAGTCATTAAGTGATAATCGATTTCACCCTGATATGAAGGAACTCCCAGGTGCCATGGATATTCCAAGTAATACCAACCAGACAGTCCCATTATCAACGTATTAGTGCTGGAATTAAGATTATTGTTAATCCAGCTAACAGACTCAATATTACTAACCTTAGTCTCTAAGAACTGATTTCGTGATTCTGCACCAAAAACCACCGGAAAGAAAATTGAATTGAAAGCGATAGATACGACTAATGATCCAATCAATGAAGCAGTTAAAAGACCGACAACCGGTATATTCAACCAATTTTGCTTTGTATCTAATACCAACTTGATACCAACAGCCGATAAAAGAGCCAATACCGGGTAAACAGTGTGGAAATATCTTGGGCTTTGATATCCGAGGAACCATATCAGGTATATAACAAATATAAAAACCAGAATAGGCAGTATATATTTCCAAAATGCAGAGTCTCTTATCGATTTAAATAAAAATATTGCTGGAATAAATATAATTAGTATTGGGGTTAGCAGTGACCCTGTTAATGGCCCATGATCTACAGTGAAGAGATGAATGCGGTTAGTCAAATTCCAAGGGCCTAAAATAAAATCTACAATTGATTTACCAGGCCCACGATGCCAACTCGAAAACTTCTCATGATGCCATTGAGTCCACATTTCACTATTGAAAACAGGATACCCCAACGGCCAGAACGGATCGCCAGATTCAATAAAGTTTCTTATTAGCCATGGAGATAAAACTACTAAAGATGTGAATATAAATATTCCTATTAGTAAAATTTTGTTTTTATCAAAGTATATTCCCCCAGCACGCTTAGAAAATAAAATAAACACCAATCCGGCAGGTATAGTCATAATCGCCCAGATTTTAGTCGAACCAGCTACTCCTATTAAAAGACCACTAATCGCGATCCAGAAAAAAGTTTTACCATTGATCGCATTACATAGGGAATATAGAGCGAGTATTACAAAGAAAACTGCACACATCTCGACCATGGGAGACACGCTTAACTCGATTGACATCGGCAATGAATAAAATATGACAGCAGCCAGCAGGCCAACCTTCCAGTCCATTAATCTTCTTCCCAAAGCGAAAATAGCTAGCGTACTAAGCAATGAGAAAGCAAAATGTGTTACGGCAGGTGCAATGTCATTAATTAATAGGATTTCAGTAACATAAGTAATATGCAGAAAACTAGGAACATTCCAAAATAAAATTGGGATGAATTCAAACTCACCTGATCGAGCATAATATTGGGAAGCCGCCAAATGGTGTCTAAGCGCATCAGCCACCGAAGGCGGAGCTAGTGAGCCAACAAGATTCAGTACTATTAAAACTATCAGAGGGATTAATAATAAGAACCATACATTTTTTAAATCGAGTTCACGAAACTGGACGAAATATCTTTTAACTGTTGATATACCAACGGGAAATTGAATTAAAGTAACACATGCAACCAATGTATATACAATACCGACTGACAAAACATTTAACTGACCGAATAAACCAATAAACAGCAATATCAGATTAATTACTGCAAAGCCAAATGCTATATAAAACAACCCTCGATCAACGGCAGGCAGACTTTGCAGCTCTACCTTTTTCAAAACTAGTCTTCCTAAGCCAATTGAGCCGAAAATAAGAGCGACCGTAAATATAAATGCGATTAACATATCTAAAGCCAATTCAGCCCCCAACAAACACTCGTTTTAGACCTGTGAAAATAATGTCTATTAAATCGCTAAATTGAGCTAAGAAACCAATAATCACGATAAGAGACCAAATAAGAAAAATGGTGCCCTTCCAGATAGTGGGTGAATCTCTTAAAGCCTTATGAATCACTTTTATGAGATTCCAATGACACTCTTAATGCCGATACCTGTTCAGCTACAGCCCCGATTAGAAAGATTATTATCGCAGAGACGGATAAAAATACTGCTGAGTTTGGTATATACAAGCGATTTTCATTTAAAAGTGCCAAAACAAATGAAACCACCGCTAGTATGAACAATAATATTGAAGTCGGGAAAAAAACTTTCATCGGCTCGAAAAGAATTACCATCTTAGCAATAATGATAAGGAACCTCATTCCATCACGAATAGGATTTAATTTACTTTTCCCAACCCGTTTCTGAGCTACGATAGGTACAAATTTCACAGTGTAACCAGCTTTGATAAATGCCATTGTGCTGGTAGTTGGGTAAGAAAATCTGTTAGGCAACAGATGCACAAATCCTTTAATTACATCCAAACGAAAACCTCTGAAGCCAGAGGTTAGATCTTTTATCTTAAACCCTGTTAAATAAGATGCAAGGCCATCAAATATTAAATTAGCCAATCTTCTAGGCCAGAAACCTTTTGATTTAAAATCTCTTGAACCAACTACCAAATCATACTGATCTAACTCAGCAGCTAATTTCAAAATATCTTTAGGGTCATGCTGCATATCGGCATCCATTAACACAAGATATTTCCCTTGGGCCTCTCTAATACATGACTTTACAGCAGCACCATTACCAAGATTGTAAGGATGCTTAATCACCTTCAACAAGCCGTCCATAATACCAATCATTGAATCAAGTTTTTTTGATGTTCCATCAGTGGATCCATCATCTACCACTAAAATTTGATAATTCGGATATATGTCGACTAAAGCATCTCTGATACCAGTTAAAACAGATTCAATAGCCTGAATTTCGTTGTATACAGGTAGCCCTATGATTAAATCAACTGTATTTTTTTTATCTTTAGGCATATCTACGTTCGCTCCTAATTAACTAATTTCCTACTAAAGGTATAGATATCTTTCATTTATCTAGTTTCTCTGTATTAAACAGCAGCTAGCTTGTTTGAAGTCAGCACTACGGTCTCATACGGGAAAAAAGGCACCCCCGATTTCATACCCTTATACCTCTTGATCATCAACCCGCTATCAACCAAAGCCTTTTGATAGCGACTGCGTTTACTGTCATCAAATAAAACGATCCCATTAGGTTTAAGTTTGGATGTAGCTAATTTTAAACATGCAGATCTGCATCTACCATCTATAGCTATTAAGTCAAATTTCTCATCTATTTTGTTAATGGCATTGACATAACTATTGAAGTTCAATCCTCTGTAACCTGGTTTTTTAGAAATGTATTGAGAGCTTAATTCATCCATTTTCCCATCTGGGGGGACAGTTATTAATTTGACATTTTTATAATCTGATATCAATGTTTTTGTTGTCTTTGACCACTCAATATCATGTTCTAGGGTATAAACCTTCTTAGATCTCCTAGCTAACCAAACAGTGCTTGCACCACTACCCCACTCTAATACTACTGCTTGCCCGGAAAGGCCATTTAGATAATTATTTATATGATCCACCGCACCGAATGACCACCAGGGTAAATCAAGTTTCACTAAGTCAGCCGCATCAAATATTGAAAATAATGATCGTATATATAGAATCCATTTAAAGTGCAGGTACCGCTCTAAAATCCAAATGATTCCAATTAGAGTTAATAAATACTTTAATGTTTTGATCATCTGTACGTAAGCTGCAACAGAAAAACTGTAAATTATGTCAATTGAACCCTTTGCACCTTCCGCCATCTAACACTTAACTCCTAGTATCGACTTTAATCAGTATTTCGCTCGGACAATTTAGCCAACTATCATATCGATGTTAACCAGAATTACTGTCTTTTGACATAAGTACTGAGGTCTCATATGTGAAATACGGTAAACACGGAACCATTCCTTTATAACGCTTTAGAATTAGATCACTTGCTACTAAAGCTTCCTGGTTTCGATCTCTTTTACTATCATCAAATAAAACGACCCCGCCAGGTTTTAGTTTGGAAATCGCCACTTTTAAACATGCTGACTTACAGCGACCATCTATTGCAATCAAATCAAATTGCGCATCTATATCGTTTATTGCATTAACATAATTTTTAAAACTTAATCCCCTATGACCAGGCTTGTTAGAAATATACTCTGAATCAAACATGTCCACTGTGTTGTCAGGCGGAATAGTTATAAGTTTGACGTTTTTATATTTAGTAACTAAATCTTTTGTCGTCTTCGCCCACTCAATATCATGCTCTAGGCTATAGACTTTTGCTGCGCGCTTTGCCAGCCAGGCAGTACTTGCCCCGCTTCCCCACTCAAAAACCACTGCTTTACCAGACAAAGAACTTAGGTGGCTCTCTAAATGATCAATCGCACCAAACGACCACCAAGGCAGATCAAGCTTCACTAAGTCAGCTGCATCAAATATTGAAAATAATGATCGTATATATAGAATCCATCTGAATTGTGAGTACCGCTCTAAAACCCACATGATGCCAATGATTGTTAACAGAGATTTGAGGAATCTAACACCAAATACATATAAACTGACAGACTGGCGGTCTATCCCATCAATTATTACCTTCATTTGCTGCCTATTCCTTTACTAATTATTTGTTTTTTCACTCTGCAATGAATTCACCTTAATGAATGATAAGGCAGTAGTAGAAAAAAACAATACAAAAAGTTCTCCTAAAACCCACCAAACCCTACTTAACGCCGCCAAAGCCACGGCGGCTCCAGTAGGCATTACTTGTTCCATTAACACGACTAACATAGCTTCCCTCACTCCTATTCCACCAGGAGCAAAGACTACTAACAATCCGACAGCCCAAGATAAAGTAAATGCCCCCATTACAAATGGCATTTCAGCATAACCTATAGGATAAACGGCTTTCGCCAACATAAAAAATCCTACGCCCATAGCAATCCATCTGATGATGTTAAAGGCGATTAACCATATTAACCATCTATATGTGAATTTCGTTGTATCAACGCCTCCAATTTTGTCACCTAACCACTTAACAGGAATAGGGTTAATAAACAGAATTGCTATTAAAAAGCCTATCGTTAGAACTGCTATATACAGTCCTCCGTAATTAGCTGATATATTATCGATAAAAATCGCTACCGACTTACTTCCGGTGACATTCGTCAACGCAACTAGAGCAACTATTCCTGCAGTTACCAGAAGTAAAGATATCTCAATTACTGTGCTTAAAAATGCCGTTCGACGTGTAATTCCTTCAGAGGCTGACAATTCCAATCTGGCAACAAAGTGAATGCCCAAACCAGGTATATATTTTCCCAATTGAGCCTTAGCCCAAATTTGAATTATTTTAAGTAGAGAAAATTGAGTAGTCATACTTCTTAGAATTAAAGACCATCCATATGCGAAAAGCATGAAAGTTACAAATAAAATCGGTAACGAAGCTATGGTCCATCCAACTTTAATGTTTTCAAAATAACCACCCAATTCGGGTAAAGACTCATTTATTTTTAAACCAATGAATGTTAGTCCTGCAGCAGTAAATATGATAGTTAAGATGAACTTAACCTCTTTCTTAGACACGAAGTGTATTAGTTGTTGAGCTAACTTAATAAGTGTGCTCTTTATACCTTCAATTTGAATCAATGAATTGTCCTTTTACATCACATACCTTAATCTGATAATTTTCATATATGACTTCCCACTTAGTAGAACACAGGTAATGTAGTGATTCTTCCAGCCAATTTGCAGGCTCATAGTAAGTGCCACTTTTAAACTCAGGCCACAGAACTACAAAGTCAATATTTCTATCCTCTACTCTTGAAACCACATACTCAGGATCTTTCAGTTTTTCAGTAATAAGTTCATTTTGAGCGATCAAAAAATATCTCTCATGCATAAAGTTTAAATAGTACCCACGTCCTTCATGTAACAACAACTTGCTACCAGGTGGCAGTATCTCATTAAGATGAACGTACTCTTCATACCAATAAAAAGACATATCATCTTGCACAAGGCGATTGGTCAAAAATTCCTGTTCAGTTTTTACACCGACTGTTTCCAGTACAGCGTCATAGTGAAAACGAAAATGAGTTCCGATACCGAAAAGAAACCATAACAACAACAAAAGCCCAATAAAAGTTTTAACGGTGAAGTTCAATATACGGGATAAATTAATCTCAACCCATAGTTTATAAAACCCATAACCTCCCAGAATCGTAAGTAATGAAATTATTGGGATCAGCGCTCTTAGTCTCGGAAACGAAAAATACCATATAGCACATGAGACCAGTGCTATCAAAGCATATTTTCTTAATTGGCTGTTTAATCCAGTAACAAACATAGCAGGTATGCTTGCAAGTATGAAAGGTCCATAAACGCCGCTACGAAAATTATGTGGATTAAAGGTTAAATCCCAAGGAGAAGAGATTATCCTTTGCAAAGAGGTGATTGATCCTCCCAGTGCTCTGGATTCAGAACCTGCCAAATAAGCTGCAGAACTCTGTGTAAAATCCTTGGCTCCAAAAACATCGAATAAAAATGGCCAAACAGGATTGCCAGTCATGGCAAATGACTTGATTAGCCAAGGTAAAACCATAAAGAATGCGATACCAGCTACCAGCATTCCAGAAGCAATTGCTCTAAGCGGATCAATGTGTTTGTCTCGGTACCCGTAAATAATGATACATGCCATAATGGCGATAGCTCCATAAGCCCCAGTCAAACGAGATCCAGCAGCAAAGAATCCAGCCAGGAGTCCTACCAATAGCAGCCACCTATCATTTTTAGTATCAAGCCACAGCTTGAAAGCGACAAAACTCAGAAACAAAAACATGGAATTAGCTAAATCAGGAACGGCTCTTGCAGACAGAACGACTACGTCACTTGCGCAGTAAAGTATCATTCCTAAGGCAAGAGCTACCGTGAGTGGCATAAAGCGCCTTGCAAAATCAATTATTGCTAATATAAATATAATACCCATCGCCCACTGAATGACTTGGCTTGCAGAATCACTGCCAATTGACATGCCCCACATTTGGAGCATCATAACCAATTGTGGCTGTTGATGAGAATATTTGGATGGAATATAAACAAAACCTTTTTCTTTCAGGTAAGTGGATGCGTCAGCCACCCTGTAAATTAATTCATCTACACCAGTAACTGGAGCTAGAGCAGCAAATAAATTCAGAATTGCTAGTACCGATATAAGAAGGATAAGTACTAGATCTAAACGACTTAGATTATAAATCCGAGACTTTATCAGCCTCAATTCGTCTAAGGTAATAGGCATAAATAAACGCCATGCCATTAATCCAGTAACAACTAACACTGATGCAGCTAAAATTAAGTTCAAGCTGGACAGTTGCTGTGTCCATGCAAGACCAAATGGTACAAAAGACACGACCCCTAAACCTACACCAGTGGCTAGTAAGACATGCTGCAAACCATCTGAAGCTCGTAACCGGGTCAAATGCAAAACAAACAGCCCTAGCCCACTTCCTATCAAAAGAAGTCCCATAACAATTACTAAATTTAAAATATTATCCATCTATCTAAAGGCCCAAAATACGCTCGAGTAAATTAGAGATTTGCACTCTTCTGTTAATAAGAAGGTCGACAAAAAAGTAGACGGTCACAGATGCGAACCAAACAATCGCAAAACTAATAATTAGTTGCTTTATCTTGGTATACCTTTGTGAAAGTAATTTTCTTAACATCACCGTAACTCGTAGAGGCATTGGCCTCGACTACAGATTATTTCCAGCAGATATTTATCTTGAAAACCTTCGTTAACCAGCCACGAACTTTCATGCCCTCTTTCATTTACAACAAACTCATTTATATAAACGTGCGTGACGTCATTTTGTTTCAAGATTTCAACAAATTCACTAGCTACACCAAATTCCTTCTCGGTCTGAGAGAAGCTCAGAAGAGGTCGATTTAAGTAAAAACCATTTGATGCTCCAGGAGATCCAATTACTGCTTTTTCGTCAGTTAAATCGTTGGAAGCTCGTATTATTTCCCAGCCAGGATAACGACTAAAGTTTTCGAGGTTTATCGTAAAGTATTCATGATCATCGATTATGTTTAAAGACCGCTGAAATGTTTCTATAGATACAAAATTTGTGTAAGTCCAAGTAGCTGTAGAAACTAATGATGCAAGCAATACTGCTGTAATAATAAAAGACCCTAATCTCGGGCTTGAGACAGACAACCTATTTATGACATAACCTGCAATCAAAGACATTAATCCTAAAGCAGGAAGTATATGCCTGGCTCGCTGCACAACGAAAAATGAAATTAACAACATCACTAATGAATATAAAGTAACGTGCCACACCTTATTATCTACATTCCTTAAAAATATTACGCAGGGCAGTATTGATAAAAATATAGGTCCAATGGATTTGCCATTCGGGCCTTCAATGGAATTAGAGTTTCCGAGCATCGACATATCCCAAAGATATATGAAGAATCCAGAAAATCCAGTTTCCCCAGCCAAACCTGATCCAGAAAATCCTAATGAGCCACTTATGACTACCGAGCGCATGACCCAAACTAAACCCGGCAATGCAAATAAAATGATGGACAAAAAGCTAAGAGACCATACTTTTAATGACAGGTTTTTGTCTGAATATAACCTATAAGCCACACCTGTAGCCAAAATAATAGATGTGAAGGCAGTTGCCTGTTTAGTTCCAAATGCTAACCCCAAGAAAAGGCCTGTTATTAACAACCATTTCCAATCCCTCTGGTTTTTCCCCGCAAAATACCATTGTGCAAAGGCGATAATAGAAATTATTTCAAAAGCTGCCCAGATGAGGTCCACCTTCACAGAAGCTGAAAGAACAGCCACCGATGCCATTGAATACCAGGCAAAAACTCCAATCAGTGAAATGCGCGAATTAAATAACTTAGTGCCTAATGAATATAGTCCTAAAGCAACCAAAACTCCCATAAACCATACTGTGAAAAGTTGAGCCACAATCTGACCTTTTAATGAAAATCCTAGTGCCGCTATCAATTGTCCGTTTGCTGGAAATAGGTTGGTATATGCATACGTTGCAGAAAAAACCCTGCCTTGCTTTGCAAAATCTCGCGCAACAACTAGATATCCCGCTAATGAATCTCCGTCCAATGTGGGCGCTAGTGCAACCAAAAGATAAAGGATGCTCATGATCGCTATACCTAGCAAAAGCAATCGGTCTAAAACTGATGAAGGAATTAACTCAGAAACCCGTTCAAATTTGTTAATAGGTTTATACGATATCAAGCCAAAAACACCTAAACCACACATGCAACCCACTGTCAGCCATGACTGTAGAGTTGAAAACGAACCACCAAACCCGCAAATCATTTGTACGTAGACTAAGATTCCAACACCTAAGCCTAAGGACAATACCAAGTCGATAACGCAAGATTCAGTGCGTATGTTTAAAGCTTTAATAATTAAACGGCCTGTAGACCAGACAGAACCAATTACGACCGCAGTGATTAGTAGATCAATTATGAACATCTGGAGTCTATGCGCCTCCTGAAATATCCTTTAGTGTTGGCCAAATTTCTTCAAATTTATAAAAGAAATAAAAGGCAAAAATTAAAATTACCCATGCCAAGACTAGAAAACTGGAAATCCAACTGTCTCTTAACAACTTAAGATACCGCTGATTCATGTTACTCATTATTCGAACCACATTACGGTTTACGTGCTACAAGTAATTGATTTGCCAAAACCATACCTAGTCCAAAATACCTGATAAGTCTTTCAATAAATATTTCTGCCGGAAACCCAATTGGAGAGAACATAAATTTACGAGATTCCAGAATATCCAGTTTATTTTGTTCGAATAATTGGCAAATCATATCAAGAGTAAAAGTATGATGATGTCCGGATTCCTTTAGTAGTCCTATTTTAGATGCAAGATGCTCCAGGTTAGGATCAGGTGTTGTTATAACGATAATGCCTCCTCGCTTAATAACTCGGTTACATTCAGAAACAAACTTCTTTGGATCTGGTAGATGTTCTATTACGGCTGTGGCTACAATGGCGTCGACAGTTTCATTACCAATTGGCAATGCCATTGCGTCCCCTTCGATCTTTTGTACATCATTAATATTTGTTGTCATCAATAAAGACCTGTTCATCTCCAAGCCAATAAAACATGTATCCGGCCAACCACGGTTTAGTTTACCCAGCATCAAAGCGTCTGCTGTTCCTACATCCAGTACTCTCTCAGGCGTTCTGTTTAAATATTTAGTCAGTGCTTTTGATACTTCTGTAGTTCTACGCGTCAGCCGATACTTGAGAGCTCTGCTTTTTAGCCGCCCCTCATAGTAATCAACGTCATACACGCCAAAAGGTAATGGATTACTCAAATTTTTATTTCTCTTTCCACTGATATTGACCTTTCTGAATTCAATTTATTCAGTTCAATTGGACTAAGTTCCAAGCTATAGTTGGCTAGCTCATGAGGCTGAAAATATCGGCTTTGTGGGACATAGCGCAAGTGATACTCACCGCCTAAAGTTATATTAGTGATTGATATAGATTTTCGATTTAATATAAATGTGTCGCGAATAGTTATGTGAGATTTTTGAAATAAAATTGATCTGGAGAAATTTAAAGGTACATCTGAATCATTTAATATAATCAGCTTCCTAATCCTACCTTTAACAAAATGAGATAGCATTGGACTCCATCCTACTGCTACCATTATCAACCTAAAAAGCAATCCCTTAAATGGAGTAAAGGTTTTTGGGTTGGGAAGATATTTTGCTGTGCCTTTTACACTCCATTCAGCAGAGTCACAAGATAATTTAAAACTTTGGTCTATCCACTGTGTCGTGAATTTCTCTCCATTAGATAAAATTCCTATTGCCCCAGAGTCGTTTAACAAACATTTATTTGAGGCAATATTAAATATTTTTAAAGTACCCCCTTTTGCCAAGTTGGAAATTGTATACTGATCTCCTGTCCTGCATGAAGCTATTCCTGCTTTCTTAAAAAATTGGTTGTGCTCTCTCTCATACGGCAATGGTAATAGCTTCTCAGATTTAGGCCTGTAATCCAGATATGACTGTAGATACTCTGGAACTCTATAAACCAAATACCTATCCGACATTGCAGGAGGCGGCACCATGTTACCCTGCGCAATAGCAGATATAGCTTTCGCAGAGATCGATTGCGCAAGCTTAATTTCAGAAGATACAATTTCGAATCCGTGAGGATACAAGTGGATTGTATTTCTGCTACCTAAAATGCCTCCATATGATCCATCAGGATATACAAAATAAGAGCATGTTTCGACTGCACCGGATATTACTTCAAAAATTTCAGGTCTAGGGTCATGGACATAAATTTTCCCGAGAAATGATACTACAGCAGAGAGATATCCAGGATCAGGACCATCATATTCTCTGCACCATCCTTCGTCAGCATCATAATAAGTTAAGAATTTATCCCACAATTTGCTATATATATCTTCTAAGTCATCTCTGCCTAAAACTCTCATAACAGTATGAACCGCTAGACATGCCATTGCATGATGATTGCCTAAATGATCTTCTTCTGATTCCCCTTTACCAATAAAAAATGCTGCCTTTATTAGGGCTCTTTCCACCCGTTCCTGAACATCTGGCGGGATTTCTTCTCTAATTAAATTGAAAGCTTCCGCACAGGCATAAGTGGTGAAACCTGTGGGGCCAACCCATCCACGTTCATACGGATAAAACTCATCGAAACTTCCATCTTTATGTTGAATTTTAGCCCAATAATCTAACGCAGCAATCGTCCAGTTAAGCAAATTAGTATTACCCTGATACTTGCTATTTGGAAAATCATGTTTGTATACCAAAGCTAAAGCATGAACAGCAAACTGACGAACAGCATCTGGAAAGTCAGATGTTTTTTCTAGCCAATAATCTCTGTGAAAAGATCCATAAGTCGAAGAAAACTTATTTCGATCTAAGTTGCCCAGCAAACGCGGTATTTGATCGAGCGCTGCATTAGCGTATATTTCAGCAGAAATCATATTCTTACTCATGATTGATAATTAATCTTGTCTACTCGAAGGTAATCGCTTGTTAATCATCTCTGCCAATAGACCAACTACCGCAATTTGTATTCCAAGAACAACCAGTATTGTACTAGTAACATCAGCTAATTGGCCTAGAGCGAACCGGCTGATTAAAGCCCAAGCTATTGCAACCAAAATGCATATAAAGCTTGCTGGGATGAAAAATTTCAAGGGTGCAAAATACAAAGCCATCCTTAAAATCAGGGTCACAAAATTTATGGTATCGCTAATCGGCCTAATCTTAGAATCCCCGATTCTCGCCTCGTAGTCTATTGCCATATAATCCACCCGAAATCCATTAGTTAACAAAGCTAGAGTTATTGTGGTGGTAAACGAAAAACCATTCGGCAAAATGCCTGAATATTTCTTCACATGAGACTTTTTAAACACTCGAAGACCTGAATTTAAGTCAGGTATAGAAATACCAGCAATTGATTCGGCGATTTTAGTTATAGCAAATTTGGCTGGGCGCCGAATTAAAGGTATTTTAACTATATCTCCTGTTCTAGAGCCTACGGCCATATCAGCTCCGTCTGAAACAGCAGAAACAAGATCTGGTATCACTTTGGAAGGGTAAGTTCCATCTCCATCAGTAATACATATATGATCATATTTTGCCACTCTTACTCCTGATTTAATTGCTGCTCCATACCCGCGATTAACACCATGTTCAACTACGACTGCTCCTGCTTTAGCGGCAATATCAGAAGTTGCATCGATAGAAGCATCATCCACCACAATTATTTCGTGTTTTAATCCTGATGTTTTTAGGGTGGACTCAAGGTCTTCAATTACTGACAGGATTCCTCCTTGCTCATTGAAACAAGGAATTATCACCGATATTTCTGAAATTACGTTAACGTTTTTATTATTTCTCATTGGTTCATAACACTTTTACTATTTATATCATTACTAACTGACTTATATATGTTTTGGATTTTTTTAATGTGATTTTCAACTCGAAATTTACTTAATGCCCTAGCTCTTCCGGCATCACCTAATTGCTCTCTTAAAACTTTGGATTCAATCAAGCCAATTAGTTGGTTTGAAAGAGATAGTACGTTACCTGGCTCGCAAAAATAAGCAGATTTATCCCCCATTATTTCTCTACTAGGTCCAATGTCAGACACGACAACGGGTACAGACATAGACATTGCCTCCAGCAGAGACCTGGGGCAACCTTCGGGTTTTGTGTTAGGCGCTACTAGAATATCCATTGAGCCCACATATGGAGCCACATCTGTCTGATATCCGACATTTTTGAATACTTTTGTTAAATTTATTTCAGACAGAAATTTATTAAGTTTTGCTTGATTGTCTAAAGGTATACGCAAAAAAGTTTTAAATCTGCCTCTTAATGTATCAGCATAGCCCTCCGGGGCTCCTCCACCTACTATCAGGAAAATTACTTCCGGAAACTTTTTGTTTATTAATCTAACAGCCTCAGCAAGTACAAAGTGGCCTTTCTCTTTCTGCACTGATCCCAAGATTCCAATGAGGATATTTGGTTTGCTCAACCCAAGTAATGAATTTATGGTTTTTCTATGTCGTTTTTTATATTGAGGATCGAAAATTGACGTATTTACTGGGTTATGAACCACACTTATTTTTTCCACATCTGGCAAGCACTGAGCAACATAATCAGAAACTGCAATCACCCTGTATGCAAGATGACAAATTGCGCCGGCAAGGAGGCCGCCAAACAACGTACCCGGATTAACTACCTCTCTGATATGCCAAATAATAGGTACGTTTTGCATTCTAGCCACAATTCCTATCGAAATAAGTGCACTCGTGTTCAAATGAATGAAGTCAGGTTTCTCAGTTTTAATTAATTGTCTTGCCTTAATTATGGTCGGTATAAACTGGATAACAAAATTAATTATAGGCTTTATCGATAATGGTACATGTGCGCCATATGCCATAACTGCTCTCATTTTCGTTACTGAAGACCTGAGACCCATCTGCTTGCAAATATCAATCATAGGCCCGTTATCAGTAAAGACCACATGTGGATCATATAAATTCGGGTCAAGGCTTGCTGCTAAAGTAACCATACTTACCGGTGCTCCACCAATACCAGCTCCAGAATGTATAAACAAAACTTTTAATACCATCAAGACACCATCAATGAATCTTTATCTAAGATTTCAGCATTGTCTTTCCGTGGATTAAATATAAATTTAACCGATGCTCGTTTTTTAGTATTGCTTGAAATACGAATTATTTTAGATTTTATAGACAACCCATATGCACTCGCGTATTTTAGGTTTTCGCTTGTTTCAGAAAGTTCCAAATCGGTCGAAACGATCGCTTTAAAGTTTTCTGAGCCTGGAAACAATGGCCAGTTCCAGCAAGCAGTATCAGCTCCAGTTATTGTGTCTTTTATCATTAATGCTCCAGACTTAATGGAATATGATACTGACCTTTCATGAGACATTATGGCGTTCCAAAATGCCGTAGATTCAACTGTAATAAGGTCTTTTGAGTTATTTATTAGAACTTCACCCGAATTGGTCTTAGAAACTAGTTCGAACGGACTATCAAACTGGATAAGGTTCTGTTCATCATTATTTAAGGTGACAGTGGCATGAGATTTGTTCGAGCGCAATTCATTCCTAACATGAAAGTCAGCGGTGTATGTTAGCGTCCCTGGATCAACAGTTATTGGATCACCATTAAGCCAGATTTCAAGCGAGAGTAAGTCATTATGTCGGTGTCCAGTTGGACATTCACCCTCAGGCCAATCAGTCCTAAACAAAATAAAATCTTTACGTTCTCTATTTTGTAAAACACATAGTCCTCCATATTTATAATGTTGATATTCTGGGATTGAAAATTTTTCCGTTGCTTGAACAAAGCTTGAGAGATTTGCTGAATCTATTAACCAGAACAGCTCTCCAAGATTATCTTTTGACAAACACTTTAGATCTTCTCTATTAAGCAGAAAAGCCCCTAAAGCCAGCATGTCATGATTATTATCTGATCTGTTTAAGTAATACCCAGAAAGTACCGCTAATCTACCATTATCAGAATCTCCAATCATGGGTAGCTGCCCGTCTGGACGTGTAAGACCGATTACCGCATCACACATTTTCGAGACTGATTTGCTGTACTTTGATGATAGTTCAAGCCCGTAGTTTTTAGACAATATACCGGTTACTAGAAGGGTTTCCAATACAAATTTGTGATAATTCAGAGAGCTTTCATAATGCAACCCATCCGGTAATACTTGTCTCTCGATTTCCATATTCAAACCCCTCATACCAATACTAATCCAGTCTTGGGTAGATTGAACATCAGATAAAACTAGGCCAATACAAGCCAATGCTGAGTAATTGGATACCAGATGATTCCCTGCTACTAGTTTTCCGTTTTTAGAACCGATTTCTAAATTCCTAATTATGTATTTTCCATGTTCAAGAATATTGTTCAACACAGTACCGGGAATTGAGCTTATATTCTTATCTTTGTCAGCAATAATCAATAAGGCAAGGATTAAATTTACAACTCTAATTGACACCTCCATAGATGATGTCCAATTAATCCCATAAGGGCATGGATTATTATCTATCCAGTCTAACCAGTGATCTATTAAATCTTTGCGATAACGGGTGTCACCTGTTAACCAGTAAGCTCTAGCAAGTATCACTGCTTGATGGAATCTACTTAATTCCCATGTCATTTTAATGTCAGTGCCTGAATTGAATGAAGATGCGATATCTATTTCTGAATAGAATCTTGTACCCCATTGATGTTTTGTTTTTGGATCTACATGCCAATTTAAATTGTCACTAAAATCCATCCAACCTAAGCTAGCAATCTGAAATTCGCGTTTCAATATCCTATCTGCAGCATTGACAATTTTTCTCTTTTCAGCAGGAAAAAACTTTTCATAATCGGAGGAACCAGAATTAATATAAGACTGAATTTTTACAGCATCAGACACTGTTTTGCTTTTGAGCTGCCAAGTATAGCGATAACATTGCCAAGGTAATATTCGCCTAGCAGCTCTGTCTATCAGCAATAAGAAACCCTGCAGGCCAAAAATTACCAGGTAAAGTTGTGCAAGCTTCATCCAATCGAGCAATTTCAAATGGATTCCCCTTCAATCCAGACTTTATGCCATAATGCCAAATTCAAAAGAGACCAAATTTCAGATCCCTTAGATATTTTGCCTCGCTTATGAATTTCAAAAATCTTTTTGATTTCGTATTGATTCATGATTTCGGCAATCCATTTTGACTCTTTTAATGTTTTTTCAGCATAGCGTGTTACCGAATCTCCGATCATATTCGTCGTACCTCCGCAAAAACCATTTTTCTTTCTGTATACGACTGTTTCAGGTAGATATTTTCTCGCCATTTTTCTCAAGATATATTTAGTGATTCCATTTTTATACTTAAGAGATGAAGGTATCGAATTAGCTAATTCAACTAATTCTTCATCCAAAAAAGGAACCCTTGCCTCTATAGATGCCGCCATACTCATCTTATCCACACGCATAAGCAATAATTCAGGCAACCGATGCTTTAAATCAATGTTTATTGCTCGGTCAAGAAAAGAACTTTTATCGAATTTTGAATAGTATTCTTTGTAATACGGCTCGATCACATTAGAGTAAACATGTTGATCAATATATTCATTCATTACATGTTGTTTTGAATTTTCAGAAAATACTACTGCTCCACCCCAAAATAATTCCTGATTTGAAGTAGCTCTATTAATATATTCAACTTTACTTTCAGGAAGAATCAGAGCTGCCGTTTGCAAAACTAAATTCTTAACTGAATATGGCAGGCCTTTAAATGGAGCATAAAGAGATCTATGGAAATCATTCATTAAGGCATAATTACCGTATCCGGCAAAAAGTTCATCTGCTCCTTCACCAACATGTACAACTGTGCAACCATTTGACTTTGCCAAAGCACTCAGATAGTAAAGTGGCACACATACAGGATCAGCTAAGGGTTCATCTTGATAATACGCCATATCTGTTAGAAAGCCTGTAAATTGCTCGTTTGTTACCGAAACCTCGTTATGATTAGCTCCAAACTGGTTCGCAACATATCTTGCATGTTTATTTTCATTCGAAGCGTCATCATTTTCTATCGCAACTGAAAAGGTATCTATTGGCTTATTAACCATTTGACTCATTAAAGCTAAATTTAAGCTTGAGTCTACTCCCCCACTCAAAAATACCCCAAATGGCACGTCGGTCATTAAGCGACGCCGAATGGAAGAAGTTAGACTTTCCGAGATTTGCTCTACAATTTCTTCTTCACTAGCCTCTGAGAGATCAATACGATTATCTAGAACGCTCCAATATTCGCGTATTTCAATCTCGCCATTTAAATCCGCTATTGCCATATGTCCTGGAGGTAACTTGTTTATCCCCGCAAACATTGTCCGAGGAGCCGGTGTCGCCGACATTGTTAGATATTGACTGACAGCAATCATGTCAGGTTCTCGCGAAATATCGGAAAATTTCAGTATAGCCTTAATCTCCGATGCGTAAGTTATTCCCTCAGGTGTGATTGAGTAGTAAAGCGGCTTTATACCGAGTTTATCTCTAGCTAAGATCAACCTGCCTTTCCCACCAACTCCTTGATTGCTGTCATAAATAGAAAAGGCGTACATCCCTTTTAATTTACCTAACAGATCTAAGCCCCACTCTTCATATCCATGCAAAACAGCTTCGGAGTCTGAATTTGTTTGGTATATGTGCCCACGACTCTCTAATTCTTGTCTAAGCTCCAAATGATTATAAATTTCACCGTTAACATTGACACAAAGTGAACCATCACTCGACAATAACGGCTGTCTACCACCTTCTACATCGATAATACTTAGCCTGCGATACCCAACCCCAAACCTTTGATCCTTGCTAATAAATGAAGTCCTATCATCAGGCCCTCTGTGAGTCATAGTGTCTGCAGCCTTTAAAATTTCTGAATTAGAAACTACTTTCGGTAACTTATTGTTGAATACGCCAATAATGCCACACATAGTTAAACTCTAGTTCATCCATTCTTTAGAGGTAATAATGTCCGCTATCCGTTTAGCTGTTTTACCATCCCAAAACTTTATTTTATTTGCCTTATCTTGAGATTTATCGAAAAGCTTTTTGCGAACAGTATCATCTAGGTTTTGAGGACTAGCTAAAACATTAGTCCCGTCGGTTATCGTAATTGGACGTTCAGTATTTTGCCTAATCGTGATACAAGGTACTCCTAGATAGGTTGTCTCCTCTTGTATACCCCCTGAGTCAGTTAGAACTAATCTTGCATGCGATTCTAGGCTTAGAAATTCTCGATATCCGAATGGCTCACATATCGTAAGGTGATCCGTGTCTATATTCTCCAATTGGTTTCTTGTCCTTGGATGAGCCGGGAAAATAACAGGCATTTCATCAGATAAAGGTTTTAAGCCTCTGAATATTTCTGATATTACACTAGGATTATCTACGTTTGATGGTCGATGAAGAGTTAACAAAGCATAATGTCCGTTTTTTAAACCGCTCAATCCTGCGATTTTTATCTGCTTCAATTGAGGCCTATGTGGCAGCTGATTTATCAACGAATCGATCATTACATTTCCAACAAAATGTATCCTGTGTTTTGAAATACCTTCCCGATGCAAGTTGCTAGAAGCATCTTCTGATGGAGTAAAGAGAATGTCTGAAAGGTGATCTGTTACAACCCGATTATGTTCCTCTGGCATAGATCTATCATATGATCGCAGTCCAGACTCCACATGTGCTAATTTAATTTGCATCTTAGCGGCGGTTACAGCAGCTGCTAAAGTCGAATTTACATCACCAACGACCACAACCAAATCCGGCTCATACTTTTTAAACATCCTCTCACAACCTACCATGGCTGCACTCGTCTGTTCGGCGTGAGTACCAGAGCCGATATCTAAATGCTCATCTGGCTGATTAATATTTAGATCTTTAAAGAATACTCCAGACATGTTTTGATCATAATGCTGTCCGGTATGAACTAATATCTGATTCAGATCATCTTTAACTTCATTTAATGCAGCAATTACCGGTGCTATTTTGACAAAATTTGGTCTCGCACCAACAACATGTATTACCTTCAATATTCAGTCCTTTAAGAAATTATGCCCTAGGTCATTTGCAATATCAGCAATAGTGTCTTCAAGAGTTATTTCAGGTTCCCATCCTGTGAGATTTCTAATTTTAGACGTGTCGGGTTGCCGTTTAAGCATGTCCTCAAATCCTGGATTATAAGCCTGTTCATATGGTATTAATTCTGCGTCGTATGTTGGCCCACCAAGTACCTTGTTAACTAATTTAGCAAGCTGATGAATAGATATCTCTGTTTCAGATCCAATGTTATACACATCACCGATGGCTGATCCATTATCAGATAAAGATATGATTGCTTTAACGGCATCCCTAACATCACAAAAGCATCGAGTTTGTTTACCATCTCCATACACTTGTGGAGATGTTCCGGCCATTATGCTCTCTACAAACCTTGGAAGAACCATGCCGTATTTTCCTGTTTGCCGAGGCCCCACTGTATTGAAAAGTCGAAATATTACAACAGGCAAGTCAAGCTGCCTGTTGTAAGCAAAAGCTAAAAATTCGTCAACTGCTTTGGAGGCTGCATAACTCCAGCGGGAGGTGGTGGTAGGTCCTAACAACCTGTCATCATACTCTGAGAATGGAGATTTAACCCCTTTACCATATATCTCAGATGTAGAGGCAATTAAAATCTTTTTGTGATGTGAATGGGCCGCCTTAAGGATTGAATGTGTGCCAAGAATATTTGTTTCTATAACTTTAACGGGATCATCAACAATAAGATTCACTCCAACTGCCGCTGCCAAATGAAAAATTACATCCGAATCTTGAACGGCTTTATTAAGAACCGATTCATCATGAATTGACGCTTCAATTAATTTAAATCTAGTATTTGAGGCTAATCCCTTAACATTGCCTAAATTGCCGGTCGACAAATTATCTATTACTGACACCTGGTACCCACGATTCAAAAGTGCTTCTGATAAATGTGATCCTATAAAACCAGCTCCACCGGTTATTAACGCCCTCATTGGTTTGTCACTTGTTCATAGCTCATAACTTGATCACATTGCCGAGCTCACCCGAATACTTTGATGTGGCATTTCTTGTGTCAACTACTATCGAGCTTTCGTCAACAATCAAATCTATAGGATAATATGAGTGAGCAGTTGTAATTACCACACAGTCAGAAGAAGACAATGATTTTCCGGTCAGTTCAAGGCTATCTAAAGACCTCTCTTTTACCTTGATTTGCGGTACAAATGTGTCATGATAGCTAACTAATGCACTAGATTTTATTAAACGATCAATCAATCGTATTCCTGGCGATTCTCTAATATCAGCAATATCATTCTTATAAGCTACCCCTAATACCAAGATCTTAGCTCCTGTTAAGCTTTTACCTTTAAGGTTTAAAGCGTGTACTATCTTACTTACAACGTGTTCACACATGCTTTGGTTAATTTCTGTAGCTAGATTGATGAATTTTGTGTCAAGCGCAAGCTGTTTCATTTTCCATGCAAGATATTGTGGATCTACCGGTATACAGTGCCCACCAAGCCCTGGACCAGGGTAAAAAGGAGTATATCCAAACGGTTTAGTCGAGGCCGCTTCAATGACTTCCCATACGTCAACTCCCAAAGCGTCGCATATCAAAGCAAACTCGTTAGCGAGTCCAATGTTGACTGATCTATACGTGTTTTCCAATAGCTTAACCATCTCCGCAGCTTTTGGAGATGAAACCTGAACCACTGAATCAACCAAGACCCTGTAAAGCTCGGCACTAACCTCGGTACAGTCTTCGGTTACTCCTCCCACTACTTTAGGCGTATTCTCAATCGTGTAGTCAGTTCGGCCAGGGTCGATTCTCTCAGGGGAGAATGCTAGAAAATAATTCTTACCAATCTTTAATGGCCCCTTTGATGAATCGCCTGATTGAAATAAATCTAATAGTAGCTCTTCAGTTGTACCTGGATAAGTTGTGCTTTCTAAAATAATTAACATGCCGTCGTGTAACCTTTTTGAGATTTCCTTTGCCGCTAATTCAACAAAAGATAAATCGGGCACAATATCATCTTTCAACGGTGTCGGCACACATATGATTGCAGCATCGACTTTTTTTAGAGCATCGTAGTTCGTAGTAAATGTCAAACTTGGGGTATTGCCAGTACAGACATTGACAATACGCTCAGATTGAATCCCCACGATACTTTCTTGAGCAGCGACAATAGAACTTATTTTGTCAGGGTCTGTATCTAACCCAATAACCCTAATACCTTTCTCTGCAAAGCCAACCGCCAATGGCAATCCAACATATCCTAACCCAATTACAGCCACTTTCACGTCACCGGATTGTATAAGTTTAATCAATCTGTTTTTCAAAATTGTGATTCCTTATGAATGTAGTTACTTCAACCTCAATAATATTGTTAATTCTCATACATTAGAATTATATTTATGCAGTTCATTTTCGAATTTGATTGTATAGCCACCATTCTCGTGTAATATGACATCGTAATTTATCAATTCTCAACTTCGTTAAATGCAATATCTAATAATGGTTCTAGTAGATGCCTCGAATCAGGATTCATTGCCAAATATTCATTTAGAGTGGCTTGAGCTGCCTGTATATCCCCTTCTATCAGATACTGCCTAGCTCGCGCTTCATAGGTTTCAATTCGCTCCGGCGCGATTCCATCAACCTCATCTAAATATTGATTACACAGATCAAGAAGTTCTGGATATTCTAAGGAAGCAGATTGATACAGTCGACATGCTCCGAGATATATTCGCCAATTGTGTGGCTCTGATTTGATTCCATCAGCAAAGTGTTTCTTACCAAGATAAATTGCCGCTATACGCTCATCTTCAGTAAATGTAGTCCATCCATCAGACAAAAACATGAATAAAAATATCGTGGGATAGGTACGCAATCCAGGAGATTTATCAATTGCAATATCGTACTCATACATCCTCTCGATTGCAGATAAAGGGTACTCTAAAGCTCTCCTAGTGTGATGGCTGCCTGAATAAGGAAAATGAATAAGGAAAAGGTAAATCAGAACAAAAAATGCCATAATTACAGGTACATGGAGTTCTGGCCTTTTCCAGATTCCCACTAAACCTGTTGACCAGGGTCGAATGAAATCAATTCTGTTACTTAGTGCCTGATTGATTTGATCAAAACGTAAGCTAACCGTTTGATTCTTTGTATTGCCAGGAGGCGAATCGTGTTGCCAGCATACTTGCTCCAACAAAACGGCAACACTTAACAGAAGATAAAACTGCAAAGAAGTTGATGCGGTGTCGAATAAGAACAAATTTTGTACAAAATACCCAACTGAAGCTGCAGCTAGAAATACTGCTAAATCCCAATGTGCATTTGACCTGTTCCAAAGATATCGGATGTAAACGACACCAATTAAGAGCCATATAGTGATATAAGGGATAAAACCGATGACTCCCTTAGTAGCTAACTCTTCAATAATTTTGTTATGCGGCTGGTCAACAGTTGCCGCCATTCGAGAGAAAGCATCTGCAGTAACGTTTGCATCATAAGCTGCGTAAAAATTCTCTGGACCCCACCCAACTAAAGGACGTTGGGCAAAAGATTGAATACCTATATCAATTATTTCACGTCTTATGGAATAACTGTCGTCATCTGATCCAAGAATTGACAACATAGCTACCATCCTGTTTGACTCAGCCATTCGGTCAACAAAAGATGAGTTTTTTGCAAACACAAATATCAATGAGATTGCTAAAATACACGCTAAACTTATGCCTGCTAGTAGGCGTAAGTGTCGATTATCGTCCTTAAATAGATATATTAATAAGCACACAATTAATCCAGCAGCTAATCCAAACAATGCGCCTCTAGCTCCAGTCATCATCATGACCCAAAAATTTATTCCTATGGCAAATATCCAAGGCACCGGCGCGAGTATAATATTTCTAGTTTTACTATTGCCTAATTGCTCTTTAGTCCAGTCAGATATCGAAGTCAAATTACGCAATGACTGAGCCGCAAGCCCTGCTGCTATCAAAATCGATGTCATCATATACGCACCCATAAATGTTGGATTACCTAGTGTCGAATCAACTCGAAGCAGGCCATCCATGCCTAGATATGAGAATCCAGGTATTCCGACACCATATTTTTGAGCTATTCCCAACAAAGCAACGATTACACTTACCAACACGTTAATTTTCAAAAGCATTCTGATTGAATTTGTGTCCCTAAATACTGAAACTGCAACAAGTGCAAATGCAAACCAGTGAATTAGATCTATCATTCCCTGCATACGCTCGTAAGTTGACCAAAAACTTCTAATTGGACTTACACCAAAGAGCGATGCTATAAGGCTCATGAGGAGGAAAATGGTAAACGCAGATAAAATCCACGATTTTTTAGGTCTATATTCTGTACGATTAATGATCAATATAAGCCATAATGCTAATGAAATGATGATCATTAATCGAGAATAAAGTGCTTTACCTACAATATACGGATAAAAAGTTTGCATGTCTTGCGGAAGTGGTGCGGTGGTAACAATCAATGGAGTTACAAGCACTAATAAGATACAAATTCTTATTAAAAATAGAAGCGGTTTTTCTAAGTCTGTTATATTTAAATTTGAGGACAGTTTATCCATAGGCGGATTATACGATAATTGAATTCCTACTAAACTAGTATTTAAGCTAATAAATTTCGG
>CEVQ01009948.1_pt1 | contig 28621 bp, 26 predicted proteins | sample 356551 | NCBI WGS metagenome assembly CEVQ01 (sample SAMEA2623756, study PRJEB7988) | marine metagenome | biome: marine biome (ENVO:00000447); feature: mesopelagic zone (ENVO:00000213); material: "saline water (ENVO:00002010), including plankton (ENVO:xxxxxxxx)" | depth 250 m | reverse complement strand
GGGTCTGGATAGACTCCGTCACCCTAATGCTCCTGTTCGTAGCCACATTCCTGTGCTTTCTGATATGCTGGTTCAGCCTAGGGTACATGAATACGGACAAGATCAACGAAGACAGTAACCACCGCTTCTACGGAGAGTTCGTACTGTTCGCCATAGGCATGTTCGGAATGGTGCTGGCTGACAACTTCCTGTGGCTGTTCATCTTCTGGGAGATAATGGGTCTGTGCTCATACCTGTTAATCGGTTTCTACTACTGGAAGGACAGCGCGGCAGCAGCCGCAAAGAAAGCCTTCCTGACTACAAGAGTCGGTGATGTGTTCCTGATGGTTGGCCTGCTGATGCTGTACGACATCTATGGTTCTCTAGAATTCGCGGTCATTTTCGATGACCCTTCGACTGGATTAGGGGGTGCCTTGGTGGATTCAGCAGATCTCAACTGGGCACTGCTTATGCTATTCATTGGAGCTGTGGGTAAGTCGGCCCAGTTCCCGCTGCACGTCTGGCTCCCGGATGCAATGGAGGGACCTACTCCAGTGTCTGCCCTCATCCACGCTGCTACGATGGTGAACGCAGGACTATACCTAGTATTCCGAATGGTCCCATTCGTAGATGTCCATGTGAGTGGGGTCGCTGGACTCGAGGACTTCGCACTAATCGTCGCCTGGATAGGCGGCATTACCGCATTCATGGCTGCAGCCATTGCCTTCGTCCAGAACGACATCAAGAAAGTCCTAGCATATTCGACGATGAGTCAGCTGGCATACATCTTCACCGGGCTGGGCGCGGGACTGCTGTTCCTAAACCTCGGCGAGTACCACGCTGGATACTTCGTCATTGGTGCTTCTATGTTCCACTTGTTCAACCACGCCATGGCAAAGGGGATGCTGTTCATGGCGAGTGGCTCTGTAATCCACGAGGTGCACCATGCTCACCACCATCTCCATCACGACGACCACGATTTCGACCCTCAGGACATGCGGAACATGGGTGGTCTGGCTTCGAAAATGCCAGTTACTTCGACCGCGATGATGTTCGGATCGATGTCCATCATCGGGATCCCGCTGATTGGCGGGTTTTGGTCCAAGGAGGGAATAATCGCCGAGACTTGGTTGGCATGCCTGCACAAGGAACCAATGATGCTTGGTCCCGCAATCCTTGTCCTCGCAACGGCGGGGATGACAGGATTCTACATGACTAGAATGTGGCTGATGACCTTTGCTGGCCCACCGAAGACGGATGTTGCAGAGCACGTCCACGAGAGCACACCTTGGATCAAGGAGCCATTGATTATCCTCACACTGATTACCGCCGTCGGTGGATTCTTGCTAGCCCTTCTAGGGGTAGTTGACTATCTAGGCGGTGAGAAGGACCACCTCGCCATGCATGGCATCTTTGACACTTTGAAGCATGCCTTCCTACCAGATGATAACGAACTCAGAATCATTGGTTGGACTACCATTCTGCTGGCCGCAATTCTCGGTCCAATCATAGCTTCGAGAGTCCATGGAGGTAGACTCGCAGAAGGTGCAGAGGCCAACCCATTGGTCGGCTGGCTAGTCAATCTCTCAAGCAGATTCGGCTCGCAAGACGTCTCCGAGATGGCTGATTCCCAATTGGCTGAGGCCCTGCAGAGGAGACTGTACTTCGATGACCTGTACGAGATCATAGTAGCCAACACCGCCATACCATTCGCTTCATTCACGGCTTGGTTCGACAAAAATGTCATCGACGGTATCATCAAGAAGATTGAGTCCAACTCCGCCTTTGGATCAGTCACAGTTCGCAGTGTCACTACCGGAAGCACTCGTGACTACATACTGATGGCAGCAGTAGGAATGCTCTCTATATTCGCATTGATATGGGGGGTGAGCGCATAATCGACGACCCCCTCTCCGTAATCACACTGCTTCCACTATTCGCAGGATTGCTCCTGCTCCTGCTGACACAAGTTCTGTCAAGCTCTCAGAGCGAGCGGCTGGCTAGCGTATCCAGAAACGTCAGTATGGGTATAGCAATGGCTGTGGCTGTAATTACCACCCTGCTGTTCATAGGTAATTGGGGCAGTATTGACTGGACCAATATTACTCAGGGAGGCTATGTCCTACAGAACGATGCAATCGACCTTATTCCATCCATTGGAGTGACCTGGAAAGTCGGAGCAGACGCTCTTTCCTTCCCGATGATATGGCTTACTACGGTACTTATTCCAATCTCGATGTTGGTCGAGTGGGATGCCAAGCGCGGACATCTTTTCCACCCACTCCTGCTTGTCATGGAGGGAGCGCTGCTCGGTGTCTTTGTGGTACTAGATCTGTTCGTGTTCTACGTTTTCTGGGAGCTGACCCTGATTCCGATGTTCCTGCTGATTTTGATGTGGGGCGGAGAGGACAGGAGATATGCTGCGATGAAGTTCTTCATCTACACTTTCGCTGCTAGCGTAATTATGCTCGTTGGAATTCTCGTGATGTACTTCCACACAGACCCGATTTCTGGCTTAGGTAGCCTGACTGGTCACCACTTCGATCTAGTAGCGATGACAGCCCAAGAAAATTTGATTCCAAGTGAAGGACTTAGGCATCTGGTCTGGCTGATGCTGCTGATTGGCTTCGCAACCAAGATGCCCAGCGTACCTGTTCACACTTGGCTTCCCGACGCCCACGTGCAGGCGCCCACAGCAGGATCAATGCTGCTAGCCGGAGTTATGCTGAAGATGGGCGCCTACGGCTTCCTCAGGGTCGCTGTCACAATCTTCCCCGAGTCTACAATTGAATTCATCCCGCTGCTGATTACTCTCGGTATGGCTAGCTTGGTCTACGGCGCTTGGGTGTGCATGGGCCAAACCAATCTCAAGCGCATGGTCGCTTACTCTTCTGTTTCCCATATGGGACTAATCTTCCTAGGCATAGCCACGATGCAACCTCTGGGAATTGCAGGTGCTCTGTTCATGATGTTCGCACACGGTATCATCAGCCCTCTGTTGTTCGCTGTGGCTGGTGCCTTCAAGCACCACTATCACACCCTAGAGATAGGCTCGATGCGCGGCATTGCTCACCACAGCCCATGGCTGGCCGCACACATGATGCTGGGATGGATGGCGAGCCTCGGGCTGCCATTGCTAGCAGGTTTCGTAGCTGAAGTGGCGATATTGATTGCATTTTGGATGACCTATGGATGGCTCGTTCTCTTGCCTGCTTTGACTCTGATAATCACAGCTGTGTACTATCTCTCATCTATGCAGAGGACAATTTTCGAATCCAACGACCCAGATAAGGGAATACTACCCGACACCATGCACGATGAGAAACCTCGTGACATCACGTGGCACGAGAATGCAGGAATGCTCCTGCTCGGAGCGATGACGGCACTATTCGGAATTATGCCGTTCATTTTCTGGGATATGATGTCTGACTGGAGCTCCGGATTCACTGTTGAGACTCTCATCGATGCTATGCATTCACAGGGGTGGAAGCCATGAGCTCGATACTGACTGAAATCGACCTCGACACGACCATGCTGCTGCTTCCAGAGATTTTGATGCTTCTTGGCATAGTGGCGATGATTCTGATACCCAATCTAGGTGATGCCACCATGCGCATTCCACTCACTCGCACCAGAGTACCAATCTTCATCGGAGGAACTAGATTCGAGCTCAACAACGATCCAAGACTCCCCAATATGGTCGCCAGTGGAGTACTGGTTCTTGCTTTGCTAACCTCTTTTCTCTTCCTAGGAGAAGAAGGAGATGTCGGCAACGCCTTGCACATCGATGAGTTTAGCAGGCTATTCACTCTGCTATTCACCACAGCTCTACTTCTAGCGGCCTTGGGAACTTCAACTAGAATGCCCGCTAGGCCGAAGGCCGCTGCCCCTCTTGATTCAGACTCTGACGAGATTGCAGACTCAAAGGTCGCCGCCCTGATTGATAACCGCAGGCAGGTAGACTTCCACATCCTGCTGCTTACCACAGGACTAGGCATGAGCCTGATGGCTATGGCTACCAACCTTTTCATGCTCTTTGTATGCCTAGAACTGGCTTCACTTTCTTCCTACGTCCTCGTCGCATTCCACAAGGAGGCCGATGTCGGCGGTGAGGCCGGAATGAAGTACTTCATGGTCGGATCCGTTGTCTCCGCGATTGGAATCTACGGCATGTCACTGCTCTACCTTTGGAGCGGTAGCCTGGACATGACCGATCTGGCAGCCGCTTGGTCGGCTATGGAGACGAACGACCCTCTAGCTATGGTCGGAGTCGGCCTAATGATGGTCGCCTTCGGATTTAAGGTTGGAGCAGCCCCATTCCACCTCGCTGTTCCAGATGCTTACTCCGGTGCTTCCTCCCCAATCGCTGGCCTATTGGCTACCGCATCCAAGGCGATGGGCTTCGTGGCTCTGATTAGACTCCTGCTGATTGTCACCATGCCTCCATCTGGACAGGCGATTTGGATGCTATCAATCGCACTAATCGCAGTTCTAACGATGACTTGGGGTAACCTAGCTGCACTTACAAGCGATAACCCCAAACGAATGCTGGCCTACTCCAGCGTGGCCCACGCTGGCTATATGCTTGCAGCCATGGCAGCTATTGGTTCCGGGCTCGCAGACGCATCCACTTCCTCGATGATTCTGACCGCTGTGGTCTTCCACCTGCTAATCTTGGTCCTATTCAAGTTCGGGGCCTTCCTTGTCCTCTCGATGCTCGAGGCAGATGGCGGGGGACACAGAATAGAGGACCTTCATGGATTGATCAGGAGAGAGCCTGGTATCGGCGTGGCGATGTTCGTCTTCATGCTCTCTCTGGCCGGTGTTCCACCTCTATCCGGATTCCTCTCTAAGTTGCTGATGATCAACGGAATTGTATCTGTATCCGCTGGAACCGGGGCCGCGACTTCAACTACCATAGTAGAATGGGCTAGCGGAGTCGATCCGCTGTTCTGGTTGGCCGTGGCGATCGTCCTAAACAGCGCCCTATCACTGTTCTACTATCTTAGAATAGGGCTCGTCATGTTCTTCGAATCACCCGAGAGCGATTCGGGACTAAGCAAGGCCCCGTCTCTGCGACTAGCTATCTTCGGCTGTGCCATCCTGACTCTACTGTTTGGAATCGGACCCATGAGCGAGTGGTTGCTCGATATGGTCACGTCAGCCGTTGACACCATGATGGGATTGTGAACAACAACCTCAACTTCACATAGGGGACTACCGACCGGGCCACATGGCCCGTAGAGAGGAGAAGGTCGACGCTGAGCTCCTAGCACAGCTCGAATCTGGAGGCGACCGCATTCGCGTACCGCTCCCCAATCGTAAGGTCAACGAGATGTTTGCGATAGCTGATCAGATTCTCGGCGGACGCCGTGTTAAGGCGGTTTGCGAGGACGGCGAGAGCAGACTTGCTAGAATTCCGGGAAAGATGAGAAGGCGCCAGTGGGTACGCGAGGGTGACCTGATTGTAGTACAGCCTTGGGATTTCCAAGACGAGAAGGCCAATGTGTGTATGCGCTACACCAAGACCCAGTCACTTTACCTGTCACGCAAGGGAGTGCTCCCAGAGATTGTTGATCTATTCGGAGTCACTGATCTGTCCGGGAATCAGAATATAGAAATCGAACCGGTCTCTGATGCTGCTCCTGCAGAAGAGGACGAGCAGGAAACCGAGCCAGAAGTTATCGAAGAGAACACATCCGTGTCCGACGAACCAGAGGAAGATATCGACTCGTTCTTCGGGTGAGAGTATGGATGAGTATGATGACCTTCCTGAGGTTGACGCTCTACTGAGAGCAGAGAAGAAGCACGAGTGGATTTCAGAACCCCGCTTCAAGCGCATGTTCAATGAGATTGAAGACGGACTGCAAGGTGTTCTGGGTAAGGGTAAGTATGAGTGGGTAGACAGGCGTGTCTTCGATCAGGTGTTCGACCGCTCTACCCTGCTTGCTGTTCACAAATTGATGCAGAAGGGTCAGATTGAGACCATTGACTACCCTATAGCCCGAGGTAAGGAAGCCCATGTTTTCCATGCCACCACCAACCACGGACCTGTCGCAGTGAAGATTTTTCATACCACCAACGCCGTGTTCAAGGGGCTGGCCAAGTACATCGATGGGGATCCCAGATTCAAAGGCCTGTCAAGGCGACACAGGGAACTTGTCAACATCTGGGTGCGCAAGGAGTTCCGCAACCTGCGAAGGATGAGGAATCACGGTCTAAGAGTCCCGGAGCCACTTGACAATCTGAAGAATGTTCTCATCATGGAGTACATCGGAGACGATAAGGGACCAAGTCCACGTCTAAAGGAAATCTCTGTCGACAATCCGTACGAAGTATTCGAGGAACTTCTCGATTTCATCGCTATCAACTGGCACAATTGTGATTTGGTTCACGCTGATTTCAGCGAGTATAACATCCTGTTAAACGATGACGAACTGTGGGTAATCGATGCCGGTCAGAGTGTCACTCGCCAGCATCCGAGTGCCGAGGAATTTCTGGTTCGCGATGTTACCCGTATAGTGGATTGGATTAACCGTCAAGGGCACAATGTTGACTTGGCCGAGAGTCTAGCTAGAGTCCTTGATGACCCCGTTCCCGAGGCTTCTAGATCCTCAGGCGGGGATTAAAGCGGGTGGGCGGGTCGGCCGCACCCGTGGAATTGCTAGCGCGCGTGCCCAAGAATCGAATTGCCGTGCTGATAGGTAAGGGTGGACAGACTCGCAAGATGCTGGAGGAGGCCAGTGGTGCTAAGTTGGATATTGACTCCAAGACTGGCGAGGTGATGGCAGAATGGGAAGAGGAACCAGACCCTGTTGTCAGGATGAAGATGCCAGATGTGGTACTAGCAATCGGTCGCGGACTCGCTCCTAGCAGAGCAGTCCAGCTGATTGAAGACGACATCTTCCTCAGGATGTATGATATCCGCGAGTGGGTAGGACGGCAGCCTAACCAAACTCGCAGAATGAGAAGTAGATTGATTGGCAGGAACGGGCGCATCCGCAGTCTTATCGAGGAGATTTCAAACTGCGAGATGGCCATCCACGGCTCTACCGTATTGGTGATAGGAGATCAAGACGGAGTAGCTCTAGCTGCGCCTGCTATCGAAGGAATTCTACGCGGCTCTGAGCATAGTACTGTCTTGCACGGACTCGAGCAGGACAGGAAGCGCCTGAAGATACAATCCCGACAACTGAAATCATTCGAGGAGCGCGGTTCACGCGACTCGTCTAAGTTCGACACTCTGGTACCGGGTCTAGCACAGGCACGTAGGCGCAGAGAGAGACGTGACAAAGACTCACAAGTCAGTCCGTCTGATTCCGATGAAGTGTCTGAAGTGATGGAACTGGCAGAAGACGAGTCTGTTACTTTCGAAGAGGAGTGAAACCGCCACGCATAAGCGTGGAAGTCCTCACGGATTGTCATGGCAAACCCTCTGGAGGAGATGTACGACTACGAAAGATGGGCCACTAATGCCATCATTGCAGTAATCGGACTAGTCTCCGCAGGTATTGCTCTAGAGTCGTTTGACATTGAGAATCCACTCTCAGATTTCCTGTATGACTATTACATCGATCCTGTGTTACAGGAATCATCCTCTGACGCCGGATACAATGTCCCAAACACTCTGACCTATGCTATTCTGCTAGCTTTATTTGCAATCTCGTTGGCTGCTTGGCTGAGATATCTTGGTATTGATCCGAGTGATGCAGCCCTACTAGCTCTGATGCCCTATGTTTTCTGGGCTGCTTTAGGTGAGGTGATTGAGGATGCTAGCATGTTCGATGCCTCCCTCGAGAGTTACTTCGTCAGCCCGACTATACACTTCCAGACTGCGGCGTGGGTGGTGATTGCTGGAGCTTTGGGTTATCGCATTGCGAATTCGGATTATGATTCAGAAACACAGAGTTCCAAGGCTGAGAGCATCGCTACGGTTCTGATTGCCGCTCAGATTGTAATTTACTATACCTCGGTCGAAGCCGGAGGGGTGGCTTCGTCCTCAGATTTCAACAACCTGCCCATGTTGATCTGCTTCATCGTGGCACTTCTCCTTCCAACGCTGCTGACCAATCGTTCACTGTTCGACTTTACCGTAGTCCAGCGCACCGTATTCCTCGTCGGTCTGGGTGGCTGCATCACTCTGGCCGGGCCATTGATTGCATTCGGGATTAGCTACACTGATGGAGCACCAGGAATCTCCGAGGGAGTAACGATCTGGCCATTATTTGTCGTCCTTGGTCTACCCGCATTGTTAGTGTATTGGATGTACACTAATGGACTTCCTGCAGCAAATCAATTGTCCGAGGCAGGACACATCGCTGGAATTCTGCCCTCGGGAATGACAGATATGGAATACGAAGAGTGGGAATCCGAGGAGAAGGATCTGATTGAGAGCCTTCGCATGAAAGCTGTGATGGCCTCTCCGGTGGTATCTCTGGCTGTAGCGGGCCAGTTCCTTGATGGCATTGCGACTGCTATCGGAATCAGTGAGTTTGGATATGGTGAGAAGCACGTCTTCTCTGCTAGGATAATCGATGTATTCGGTTCACCCTATGGATTCACTGCAATCAAACTCTTGCTCGGCGGATTAATCTGGTACTTCTTCGCAATTGCAAATTTTGAGCACAGACAGAAACATCTTAGGATACTGATTTCGATGGTTATTCTGACCGTAGGAATGGCACCTGGACTGCGAAATGTCGGAAGAGCTGCTTTGGGCGTCTAAATTCGACATCTATGATGTCGACTCCATTCAATTGAAGTTCCACTCGCTATCTCGCTGGCCTAGAGCATGGACCGGTTGCCAACCACGATTGACCGAGAGAGCGCAGAATTCGCCTCTCGATTAGAGCACAATTCCGCCTTGTGCAATACCCTGAGATCGACACTTGACTTGGTTAAACAAGGCGGCGGAGAGAAGTATGTCCAACGTCATCGTGAGCGCGGTAAAAACCTCCCTAGGGAGAGAATTACTGAGATTTGCGATCCAGCGACCTCATTCCTAGAACTCTCCAGCCTAGCAGCCCACGAACTGTATGATGGCAGGGCGCACTCTGCAGGAATTGTCACTGGAATCGGTGTTGTTCATGGCAGGGAGTGCATGTTCGTAGCGAACGATGCTACAGTCAAGGGCGGTTCGTACTACCCGATGACCGTGAAGAAGCACGTTAGGGCCCAAGAGGTTGCTGAGGAGAATAACCTGCCCTGTATCTACCTAGTCGACTCAGGAGGGGCGTTCCTGCCGATGCAGGACGAGGTGTTTCCGGACAAGCTCCACTTCGGACGGATTTTCCGCAACCAGGCCATCCTGTCAAGCAAGGGAATACCCCAAGTCGCCGCAGTACTGGGCTCGTGCACTGCTGGTGGAGCATACATTCCAGCGATGTCCGACGAGTCAATCATCGTCAAGGGCAACGGCACCATCTTCCTCGCCGGACCTCCTTTGGTTAAGTCGGCCACTGGAGAAGAAGTAACCGCCGAGAATCTTGGAGGAGCCGACCTGCACACTAGAGAGTCGGGTGTGGCCGATCATTTCGCGGAAGATGAACCCGAAGCACTCAGAATGGTTCGCAACATTGTCGAGAATCTAAACGTCCGCCCTAAGCACAGGCTCGATGTCTCCCGTCCTGAGGAACCAGCCCACGATTCCCAGGACCTGCTCGGAGTTATTCCCAAAGACAACAGGACTCCCTACGATGTCAGAGAAGTAATCTCTAGGATAGTCGACGGCTCTCGCTTCCACGAGTTCAAGCAGCGCTATGGCAACACGCTAGTCTGTGGCTTTGCCAGAATCCACGGCTACCCGGTAGGGATAGTCGCCAACAACGGAATTCTGTTCTCTGAGTCGGCACTCAAAGGAGCCCACTTTGTCGAGCTTTGTGGCCAGCGCGGCGTCCCTCTCATCTTCTTGCAGAATATCTCTGGATTCATGGTCGGTAGAGAAGCAGAGTCTGGAGGAATCGCCAAGGATGGGGCAAAACTCGTGACTGCAGTATCCTGTGTTCCTGTACCGAAGTTCACAGTCATAATCGGCGGCTCGCACGGTGCTGGCAACTACGGGATGTGTGGGCGGGCCTACGACCCGAGATTCCTGTTCATGTGGCCTAACGCCCGAATCTCTGTGATGGGCGGCGAGCAGGCAGCAGATGTCCTCTCTACCGTGGGCAATGCCGACCCGGACGAGATTAGGAGTAAGTACGAGAACGAGAGCAATCCCTACTACTCATCCGCTAGACTCTGGGATGATGGAGTAATCGACCCTAGAGATACCAGAGATGTACTAGGCCTATGCATCTCCGCAAGCCTCAACGCAGACATGCCCGAGCAGGGTTATGGAGTATTCAGGATGTGATGAGATGATGGCAGACGCAACTCCTGAGTGTAGCATGTGCAGATTGGATATCCATGGCCCTACAGCGACTATTACTATGGATCGGGTAGATTCCTACAATGCCCTCAACATTCAACTCATCTCAGAAATCATCGAACTACTAGAATGGACGGCCCAGCGTTCAGTTGGAGCTACTGGATCGCTGAGGGATTCATCCGGCTCCGAACATATCCGCGTACTCGTTCTACGTTCTTCCGGCAAGCACTTCTGCGCTGGTGCAGACATCAACATGATGCGTGATGCAGGCTCGAAGACTCCCGAGGAGAACCGAACCGATTCAGCAAGATTGGACAGGCTGTTCCACACACTATGGGCACATCCATGTTTCACAATTGGATGCGTGCAAGGAGTGGCCCTAGGAGGAGGTGCAGGACTGGTTTCTTGCCTCGACCACGTTATCGCAGAGCCTAACACCAGAATTGCCCTATCTGAGGCTAAACTGGGAATCCTTCCCTCTGTAATCGGCCCATACGTATACCGCAAGGTTGGCAGCGCTGAGTTCCGCAGACTCTCAATGCTCGCGAGCAGAGTGGGTGCAGAAGAGGCGCTCAGAATCGGTTTAGTCAACAGCATAGCAGACTCATCAGATCACTTTGATTCTGCTGCAGGAGCTGTGATTGATGATCTGATGAGCAGTGGGCCGATGGCAGTTACAGAGGCCAAGAGGCTATCAGAAAAACTCGATACCTGGACAGGTTCCTTCGAAGAACTCAGAGAATGGACTTTGGACAAGACCAGCGAGATGCGAGGCTCTCGAGAGGGGCAGGAGGGCCTTTCCTCGTTCCTAGAGAGGCGCCCCCCTGATTGGGCGTCAAGGGACGGGGAAGGTTAGCATGACCGAGTTACCATTCGATGCGGTACTGGTCGCTAACAGGGGCGAGATTGCAGTAAGGGTGCTAACAGCAGCGAGAGAGGCAGGTCTCAGAGGAGTAGCCGTATTTTCCGATGCGGATGCAAAGGCACTGCATGTCGAGTTAGCCGATGAAGCAATCCACCTGCCCGGACAGACTCTAGCGGAGACTTATCTCAATACAGATGCCATCATCGCTGCGGCACAAAGCAGCGGCGCTCAGGCCATACACCCCGGGTACGGATTTCTTTCCGAGAGGGCCGACTTCGCATCTGCTGTGAAGCAGGCAGGACTCGTCTGGATTGGCCCCCCTCCAGAAGCCATCTCGACCATGGGAGACAAGATTTCAGCCAGATTGAAGATGATGGAATCTGGCGTTCCCGTGATTCCCGGCGAGGAACTCTCCGTTCCCGATGGTGCCGACCACCTAGGCCAGTTGGCAGCTTGCGCTGCCAGAGTCGGCTATCCTCTCCTACTCAAGGCAAGCGCTGGCGGGGGTGGTAAGGGCATGAGGGCGGTGAGCGAGCCGAAGATGCTCAGGACAGAGTATGAGGCGGCATCCAGAGAGGCATCAGCAGCATTCGGTGATGGAACAATCTACGTCGAGAGGCTGCTAGTCGGAGCGAGGCACATCGAGGTTCAGGTTCTAGCAGACTCGCATGGAAATTGCATCCATCTCAACGAGCGCGACTGTTCCCTGCAACGCAGACATCAGAAAGTCATCGAGGAGGCACCATCCCCCGTCGTCAACGCCGTACTGAGAGAAGCGATGGGAGCGGCTGCAGTTATGGCTGCCAAGGCAGTTGACTACGAAGGCGCGGGAACAGTCGAGTTCCTACTTTCTGACAGAGGTGACTTCTTCTTCCTAGAGATGAATACACGACTGCAAGTCGAGCATCCCGTAACCGAGATGATTACCGGTGTGGATCTGGTTCTCAAGCAGTTCGAAGTAGCCGCAGGGATGACATTGGGACTCACTCAATCTGACATCGGCATTACAGGCCACTCAATGGAGGCACGAATCTATGCTGAGGATCCGAGCAAGGGATTCCTTCCTGCAATTGGAGACCTAGCGATGTGGCGCGCACCTGCGGGCCCCGGTATCAGAGTCGACACCGGTGTGCGCGAAGGTGATTCAGTTACTGTCGACTTTGATCCTATGCTGGCCAAACTGGTCGTTCACGCTCCGACTCGAACAGCAGCTGCACGCCGCCTGTACAACGCTCTCTCCGACCTCCGTGCTCTAGGCGTAATCACGAATATTGGGTTCCTCCGCCAGATGACAATCCACCCGGATTTCGTTTCTGGGTCAATTACAACCGATTATCTCGATTCAACGGATATTTCAGAGTTCGCCGAACCAGAACACGACCCGTCTACACTAGTAGCGATTGCAGCAGCAGCAAGTCGTTTCGGACTAGACAGAGTTGGTGTTGCTGGTGGCGACGGAACACTGGTCGACGAGCACACTGGACACGCTGGTGATCCGTTCAGGACTTTGTCGAGGTCTTTCCCATAGGTGATAGAATGGAATGGAGCATAGCAGAATCCACCCGATACTCGGTCAAATTATCTGATTCAGAGGGCACTCTGAATCTGGCCGGGTTAACAGCCGATGGGCAGGAGAGGACACACGGTGAGATTAGCATCGCTAGAGATGCTCAGGCAAACCGGCTCCTAGTAGAAATCGATGGCTCGGCCCATATCGCCCATGTTGCCAAGGTGGGAGACGACTGGTGGATTCATCTTGATGGTAGAATCCACATGGTGACAGGACACGAGCCGGGCAGTTCGAGTGATTCATCCGGAGAAGGTGGCCTCACGGCCCCGATGCCAGGCACCATACTCGAGGTCCATGTGAAGGAAGGTCAGAGAGTTCGTGAGGGTCAGACATTGTTGGTAATGGAGGCGATGAAGATGGAGCATCGCATCCAAGCACCGAAGGCCGGCGAAGTAGTTGCACTCAACTTCTCAGAGGGAGAAAGAGTCGATATGGGTGCGACCCTAGTTGAGTTGGGCGATTAGCCGAATCAGAGGGTACCCTCTGCAACAAACATGGATGAAGTCGGGTCTGCATTAATACGAGGTGACCACATCGAAGCACCATGGAGGGTTTCGCCGTACTGATGGCCATTCTCATGGGGATCAGCCTATCCGCCGCATCAGGGTTCAGAGTTTTCTTGCCCCCATTCCTTCTCTCAATCGTAGCCAGATTCGACCTAGTTTGGTTCATGGATCTAAATCTGACAGGTACTCAATTCGAATTCTTCACTTCGACTCTAGCTATCATTATCCTAGGCATAGCGACCATCGCCGAGTTCGCTGGATACTATGTTACATGGATAGACAGCGCCTTGGACACAATAGCGACTCCTGCTTCGATTCTTGCTGGAATAGCGATGACGGCCATAGTCCTCGAAGGTACTAATCCAATCATCCAATGGGTCATCGCTGTGATTGCTGGTGGAGGTATATCCGCTACCATCCAATCAGCTACTGTGGCAACTAGGGGGCTCAGTTCTACCTTCACCTTTGGATTGGGTAATCCAGCGGTTGCTACCGGTGAGAATGTGGCTAGTATAGCACTAACTTTGATTGCAATCCTGATTCCATTCCTCTCAGCCTTCGTGGTGATACTACTTGTGGCCTTGCTGGCCAGAATTAACAGGAAGAAGGGAAAAACCAATCAGAAGAAAGAAGCCGATTAGTGAAGCGGTTCTAGGAACTCCTGTCCTCCCATGTAAGGCCGAAGGATCTCAGGAATAGAGACTCTACCATCCTTAGTCTGATTCTGCTCCATTATCGCAACCAAAGCCCGACTAGTTGCGATTGCAGTGGAGTTCAGAGTGTGGACAGCCTCGTTACCGTCTGAAGTCCGGTATCTCATCCTCAAGCGGTTGGCTTGGTAGTCTGTGCAATTTGAGCATGAGACCACCTCCTTGTATTGGCCGGCTCCTGGAAGCCAGGCCTCAAGGTCGAATTTCCTAGCAGCAACCGTTCCCATATCGCCAGTGCAGATATTGACAACTCGGTAGTGGAGCCCCAGACTGTCCCACATATCGACAGCGTTAGTCAACAAATCCTCGTGATGGTTCCACGACTCATCGGGGTGAGAGATTATGATTTGCTCCACCTTTGTGAACTGGTGAACTCTCCAAATTCCCCTGTCAGAAAGCCCGTGTGCTCCGACCTCGCGGCGGAAGCAGGAAGAAACTCCCACCAGTTTGATTGGTAACTCGCTGGGCTCAATTACCTCATCCATGCGCATAGCAGTGAGCGGATGCTCACTAGTTGCGATGAGATAGTACTTGTCGGGCTCGATTCCGTACATCACGGTCTCAAAGTCAGCAAGATCGGTAACTCCCTCGTAGGCCTCCCTGTTCATCATCAGTGGAGGCTGTACGAGCGTGTATCCACGCTGCATCAGGAAGTCAGCCCCGTATTGCTGCAGAGCCATCTCGAGTCTAGCTAAGTCTCCTTGCAGGAAGTAGAATCTGCTGCCTGTAACCTTGGCTCCTCTGGCCTGGTCAACCCATCCGTTCATCTCGATGATATCGTTGTGGTTCCTAGGTTCAAAGCCGAGTTTGGTTTTCTCACCGTGCATGCTTAGGAGAGTGTTCTTCTGATCATCCTCACCAATTGGGACCGCATCGTGGAGAATGTTTGGAATGCTCATCCTTAGTGTATCCCTATTGGCCAGATACTCATCCGAGAGATTGGACAACTCGTCTATCTGAGCTCCTATGTCGGCGACTTCTGCCAGAATCTTGTCTGCAGCCTCAGAATCACCAGACTTCTTGGCTGCGGCAATACCTCTGGCCGCATCGTTTCGAGACTTCCTTAATTGGTCGACATCGTATCTAGCCTTACGCCACTCATCGTCCAGCCGGATGACCTCATCTATGGCTTCATGACTCAGGCCGCGCCTATCATGGTCGGCACGGATGACATCGGAGTGCTCCCTGAACATGCTGATATCTAGCATTATTACCAGTCCGAGGGGCCGGTAAGAGAGCCTTCAACCAATCGGACATTACTCAGAGGAAAGATACGTCCTGCCATAGAGCAGCAGGACCTAGGAATATGATTCCTGAAATCAAATAACCAAGAATACTGCCTCCGTTGAGCATCGGCAGGCCCGCCTGAGCTTGTCCTCGTGCCACCTGAGTCATCAATGCCACATAGCCGCATAGGCCGCCAAACAAGGTTCCAAGTCCGACTGCCAACTGATCACCGTACATCGGGATGCCCCATATTGTACTGATCTCTGCACCGGTCTCGGGTAGGAAGGAGACTGCTGAGATAACCAGCATTCCGGGGAAGATAACATCTCCAAGACCCATGAACAAAGCATCTCTCCCACCTTTCTTCGGCTTGATGTTCGGGGCAGGATCATCCCAGTCCATGTGTTCGGCAGGCTCACTTTGCATCACACTCTCCTCTTCTTCGATGAAGGAGTATCCTCTCTCTTTTGGAGCCACCAGAAGTACAGGCAGCTTGTTCTTAATCATCGTATCAGCGAGTTCCAGCATGTGCTTGCTGCTGTTGACTGCCCAGTGATCATAGATTGCTGCTGCAATCATGAATGCGATGATTAGTACAGGTACGAACGAGACTCCAATCAGCGTTATTACGCCAGCACCCACCAGAATCCCTACTGTGTTGACAACATACCATTCGGGAAACTTCACCAGCAGTACCATCAGAGCCACGCTGGCCGCTATTGTGGTGAATAAAATCAGATCAGAAGAAGAGGTCCCAAGCAGATAGTACAGTAGTGAGATGTAAGGCAATAGTATGTAGAACAGACTCATCCCCAATGCGAAGATTACGATTCCTTTGATGATATAGTCTAAACCCTTACGCGCGAGCCAGATTATGGCCACGGTAAAAATTAGGATAAACATCATTTCCATGGCGATATATCCTCCCTTGGATGCTCCTTCCTCACCGAATGCCCTAGCCTCTGGAATGTCGTAAAGCGGCTGGATACTGAGTCCCAGCAGGATTGTGCCAACGAACATCCCTCCCATGCTGACCATCGAGGCCCACTGCTGACTCATCACCTCGAGGATACCCTCTGGCTCGCCATCCATACCCCCACGAACTTCATGGGCCATATCACCTTGACCCGTTCACGCACACCAGCGAAATGCAGGAGGAATTGGTATCAGTCCGCGAGAATGGCTAGATTCGCGCATAGCGATGGGGATGAAATTGGGTTTGGATAATTGTCAGATCCTACTATCGAGGTTAGGCAACCCTCACCTCGACTTTCCTTCAATCCATGTAGCTGGCAGCAATGGAAAAGGATCGCTATGCGTTCAACTTTCGTCTGCAGCAACTGCGAGTGGGTTGACAACCGGCCTGTTCACTTCACCCCACCTCGTGACTGTTGAGGAGCGCATTAGAATCGACGGCAGACCGATTTCTTCAGATGACTTCGACAGAGCCCTTTCTAGAGTTAGAGAGGCCTCAGAAATGGAGCCCGAATGCAGCCCTACCTACTTTGAGTCCACCTTTCTATCAGCCATGCTGGTATTCAGTGAGGCTGGAGTGCAAAGAGGCATCGTAGAGACCGGAATGGGGGGAAGGCTGGATGCAACCAGACTTGTCGATGCGGATTTGTGCTTTCTGACCTCTGTGTCTATGGAGCACAGCCAGTTCCTTGGCGAAACACTTCGAGAGATTGCTTTCGAGAAGGCATCCATCCATCGTCCAGGAGTGCCTATTATCGTATTAGAGCATCAGGACTCCGGGGTTAGGGAGGTCATCGAAGGAATCGCGGGCACTGATCTCACTTGGTGGACCATTCAGGCCAAGAGTCCATGGGAGGGCTATGCATCTATGGTCAAGGAAGCAGCAGAAATTCTCGACTGGTCGGTTAGTTCTGCAGATTGCATCTGGCCAGGACGCTCTCCGGGCTTTGGCAGTGATTGGATTAAGGGCATTACCACCCGATTCAGCGCTGCTCACAATGCTGAGAGTCTCGTCGCAGACCTCTCTGAAGTCGACAAACCGTGCGTATTACTGCTCGGAATGACTGCGAAGAGTGACCTGAATGAAACCCTCTCGCCGCTTGCTATTGAACTCCAATCAAACCCGCTCTTCCAAGGAGTTGTACTCACCCAGCCGATTACCGGGCGCAACCCAGCGGTCACGATTGAGGAGTTGAACAAGACGATGAACGGTTTAGGGAGTAAGCCCGAAACCTCACACGAGAATCCAGTGGAGGCATTATCAATTGCATCAGAATTAGCAGAAGATAGAGGCTGTGACCTAATGGTGATTGGCAGTGTGTATCTGGTCGGAGATTTATTCAGACATATGGTAGAAAGCAAGGAGGGGGATCTTTGGGAAGCCTTGACTGCTCACTAAGAACCCAAGTATGATGACTTGCGGTGGTTCTCGCGTAGTATGGCAGAGAAGTCGGATGACAAGGTCGAAGTGAAAGTCGTCGTTGAGTCCAAGGACTCTGCTTCGAAAGTTATTCTCGCTGGACTGACTATTGTCCTCCTAGGCATTCTAATTGTTCTCGCCTCAGCAGGAGGAGTCGACAGCCTCCTCCCTAAATCGGCAGTTTCAGAGGGCAACTGCGGTGATGGCATTGACAACGACAAAGGAGGTCAGGCAGACGAGGACGACCCCGACTGTTACTCCAATCCATCTGTCTGGGAGGGTTATGATCCCAGCAGGTCCGAGGCGAACCGAGATAACGACCCACCCGGTGGCCGACCCTGAGGTGCCAATATGAGCGAGAAGTGGGACAAGAGATTCCTCGACCTAGCCGCCCATATCTCCACCTGGAGCAAGGACCCATCTACGAAGGTCGGATGCGTGGTAGTAGGTGAGGACAGAGAGATTCGCTCGACCGGATTCAACGGCTTCCCTCGCGGCATTAAGGACGATGAGGAGAGGCTTTCAGATCGTGAGAAGAAGTACCCCCTAATCTGTCATGCAGAGGAGAATGCGATTATGCATGCGGCCAGAACAGGCGTCTCTCTCAAAGGCAATACCGCATACGTCACATGGCCACCTTGCTCCAGATGTACCAGATCCCTCATCCAAGCTGGAGTTTCAGAGGTAGTCTACCCTGCTGATATCGAAATACCAGAAAGATGGCAGGATGATTTCGCAACGGCATCAGCGATGATGAAGGAAGCCGAAGTGAATGTCAGGCAGGCTTAGGAAAGACGTCTCAGAATCTCGTCTAAATCCGAGTACAAATCCTCGACTGAACCATCATTGACCAAAATTAAATCCGCCATTGCAGCGGTTGCATTCAGAGCCTGTCCCGACTCATCCTTGGCAACGGCCTCTATCTCTTCATTGGCGAAGAAAGTCTCCTTGTCAGAAATATCCCCAGTTCTCCCACGAGACTGTGCTCTTTGCCAGCGTGCTTCCATCCCGGCTTGAACTTCTATTAGGATGAAATCTTCACGCTCCCGTAAGGCTTTGACTTCACCAGGTGTTCGTATCGAATCGATTACTGCATCCTTTCCGTCTAATCTGTCAAGTAACATTTCAGCTAGAATGCCAGGGCCGCCTTTTCTGCGCAATTCATTACCACCTTCGATTAGGTTCTCCCGAGACTCTTCAACTCCGTTTTCTTTGAGATAAACACGAATTGAGTCAGAGCAGGATTCACTTGCGAATCCCTTCGAAACAAGCCAATCAACAACTGTTGATTTACCTGAGGCGTAGCGGCCAGTAAGTCCAATCAGCACAGTGTGACGATGTGAACTCCGTGCATAGCGCTTTCGTCACGACCAGTATCTTCGAGTACGCGCGTACTTCAACTCAGCATTGTGAATCGATCTTAGCAATTTAATTCTCTCTCCCTTCACATGCCCGCGCATAATCCGTGTAGCAGTCTCCTCTGCTATCCCTCGACCCATCAGACATATCACTGCCTCAACCCCGTGGTTGCGAACCAATTCGGCGTTCTTCTCCATCTTCCCTCTGATTGTGGGATCTCTGCTCGAAACCCAATCTGCCAACATCGCCTCCATTCTCTCAGGGGCGCAAGCCAACATCCTCCCGCCGCAAGAAGAGCAATCTTCGATTCTCTCTTCCATTCTGCCAACTCGACCTCGTCGCTTACTCTGGCAGTTTAGGCAGATTAACACCGCTCGCTCATTCACGAGACGAATTTCAAGGCGCTCTCTGAGCTCATTGTCCGACCAAGATGGGAGTAACAAGTCACGTTCTCCCTTAGGGCTCATCCCGAGTGGACCAGTAGCCGTGTGAGAAACTTCGACTGCGCCATTCTGGATCTCTCTCATCACATCTACGGTGGCGTCGATGTCCATTCTCTCGTGGAATAGTTTGTCGAGTGACTCCTCGATTACAGGAGTCCCTCGATACCGCTCCATTAACCCCTCTAGGTTGACCTTTCTCGGATCTACTCCCTTGGCGAGAACACCCATCCTTCGTGCTACTTGCACTACTCGCCACCTGACAGCAAGTCCATTCGGAATGGTCATCCTGAGAATAGACGGGAGTGCGTTCGAAGGTGTCTCTTGCAACCACTCGATTACGTTGCTTGCAGTCATCCCGGGAACTTGGAACGAGATTCTATACGGATCCACCAGAGCTCTCCCCATCTTACCTTGTAGCATTGAGCCCATGGCTTGGATGAAGTGGGCTAAAGTCTCGTTAATCTTGGATCCGCAACAGGTGTTCAGTACGATGGTTCCGTCTCTGTCCTCCACAGTCATTGTCCTGTTGTCAGGAAGTACACCTGTTGCATCCAGATGCTCTGCAACGCTTGAGACAATGGTCTCTGCTGCAATCTCAGATAATGGATAGGAAGAGAATGGCAGGCATTCATTCTCATCAGGTAATACTCCAATTTCTATGGCGGCGCTTCTGCGCAGACGCCCAACCTCCTCAGCCACCTCGCGAGGTACTGGAGGTAGTTCTCCGGCCCAGATTGGAGCCTCTCCGCTCTCCTTCACTGGCGCTACCAACAACTCCTCCTGCTCAGGATCTGCATCGATAATCTCCCAGGTACGTCCAGCCATGACGAATCTGCGGGCCCTTCCAAAAGACTCGCTACTGCCATCTCCTAGAGAGAGCACAAAAGCCTCGTCTACCGAACCCAAGACCCGGCGAGTCACAGCATCTCTAACTCTGTATGACATCTCATCGGGAATCATTGAGAAGTGGTCTCCTCGAGTCTTCCCTAGTCTGCCTGCTGGAGAGAACCAGCCTTTCTTGAGAGACTCAGGAAGGGCCTGTAGCAACTGCCTTCTCCATTTCTCCTTGTCAGAATCCGACACCTCCTCTTCCCAAGATGGACGCTCAGCAGGAGCTTCCCCTTTGCTCCTAGAGGCGAGTTCAGCCCACAACTTCGAAGACCAAGTCGTAACGTCGGACTCAGCAGGATTTTCAATCAGTCGGAGCAACCAGCGCTCATCGAGCACTCTGAGTAATGCTAGAGTCGATTCGTGTGACCAATCAGACAAAATGGAACATTTCATAAAAATCTCAGTGGCCAAATCAAGTGGAACTACCCCCCGCTCAATCGACATTTGGAGAAGCTGGTTACTGACTACAATCCCTGGATTGGTTCTCCATTCAACCCCTTCAATCTCCCCTTCCATCGCCCTGCGGGCAATAACTGCAGCCTCGGATATGCCGTCTGCATCCCAAGCCAAAACCCTCCCCCGTCCAGTGCCGCCCATGTGATGCTCGGCTCTACCCAGCCGCTGCAGCATCCTATCCACAGCCCTCGGACTCTGTATTTGATGCACTCTTCGAATCGTACCTATGTCTATGCCAAGCTCTAGACTACTGGTGCAGATTAAGGCATGGAGATTGCCTGCACGCAGAGAATTTTCCATCTCTCGTCTGGTCTCAGCTGCCAGACTCCCGTGATGTACGCCTATTGTCAGTTCAGGTGAGAGTCGAGACAACCTTTGAGCTACTGTCTCCGCCGCGCTTCTTGAGTTCACGAAGACTAGAGAGGGATAATCCTCGAGCAGCGTCTGAGATAGTGATCTGAATGCTGCAACCGAACTAGGAGAAATTGACCATTCAACGGACATTACCTCGTCTTCGGGTAGAATTCTTTCTCTATGCACTTCAATCTTCGTCGTTCGAGGGGCAGGCCCGTGTACAGGCTCTGCATCACCATGCATCCACCTCGCCATCTCATTGGGGTTACCGACAGTGGCCGACAGACCCACTCGTTGTATCTGCTCTTTACAGTACTCCTCAACTCTTGAGATTCCGACCAGTAGTTGCGAGCCGCGTTCGGATGCTGCCAGATCGTGAACTTCGTCGATTACGATGGCACGAACTCCAGCGAGATGCAGTCTGAGGCGGCTGCCGAGGAGCATAATCTGTAGAGTCTCGGGAGTCGTCACCAGTAGATTCGGTGGTGATCGGGATTGACGAGTTCTCTCACTCTGCGAGGTATCTCCATGACGCAGTCCGACACTGAGTCCCAACGGCTCTAGCATCGCCCCGAGTCTTCTGTCAATATCCCGATTCAAAGCCCTGAGCGGAGTCACATAGAGAATTGACAGACCCTGCCATTCTTCTGAGAGAGCTCTAGAGGCCAGCGGCAGTATCGCAGCCTCGGTCTTGCCGCTTCCTGTCGGGGCCAGTAACAGTCGATGTCCGCCTCTCAAGAGTCCCGGCATCGACTCTTGCTGAATTGGTGTCAAATCCCACCCTAGGTCTCGAACCAAGCCTGAGACGAGAGGGTGGAGTTCTCCGCTCAATTGGTCCGACATGACTCATCGCCTCATTGCACAGCCGAAAACCCTCGCACCGAATTAAGGGTGCTCAGGAACCGGGTCGGACCAATGTGACATTTTGTTCATGGTGATTGTTACATTGGTAATTTCTCCTTCCTCCCAATAGTCTACAGCGACGAATGTGGGCCTATTGTCCATTATCTCCCAGCATTCAATCGCCCTTTCCAGAAGATTGTCGTAATCATTGACATCTACAGCCCTCACAGGATCAGGTAGCCCGAATGCGCTGGTCAGCCAGTTGTTCAAGTGCCAAACCGGTTGCGACCCATCTCCTCTGTAAACTGTGCAAGTCATGTCCTCCGGATTGTTCTCTGCATAATCGGTGGTCCAACTGAACACGCCGAAGTCGTGTAACCATGGAAAATCATCGTTTTGAGACTGCTCCCAAAACACCACCAAATCAGTTCCTGCCAGAACCAAATCGCCCAGACTGGGCCACGGTTCACCGAGGGTATGTGTGTAGATTCTCTCGTACATCTCCGTCTCCTTGAACAGGAATTCAAGATGTTCTGCTGGAACATAATTCTCAATCAGCAGTGTCACTACGTCACCACTACTGTTGTCCATCAATGAGCCAAGCAGACTAATCCACTCGAAGGCATTGGACTCACCGAACTGGCAAGGATGGAAGAACTGCCCAGTCCCGTGGCAAAATCTCACATCCTCTGCGCTGGTATTCTCGTAACTACGATGATGAGAATCGACCATAAATGCCCTGATGCCACCGTCCCACTGCCATTGTAATCCGGTGTAGTGATTAACTCCAATTAGGAACTGTTCCTCGACTGTTGAATACGCGTTGTGTGTCTCTGGGAATGTGAAGTCATCATATGTCCTCAAACAATAAATCGTCTCTCCATGACATATCATCATACTTTCAGGGTCTTGAGGATCAAACCCTCTTTCTTCTTCCCACTCGTTGGGTAAACCGTCACCGTCGATATCCGGGTCAAGGGCGTCGCACTCACCATCAGCATCGGTGTCTGGCGGAATCGAAGTCGAGTTCCAAGCATCACTCATACAGTCGAGCTCGACTGTGTTGTTGTATCCATCGCCATCCAAATCGGCATCCTCGGAATCAGTGATTCCGTCACCATCCATATCTGGTGGGGGAGGAGATGTGCAACCTGCGACCAGAAGCGCACAGACGAGCAAAGCAGAGACCCATTCGCGCATATAATCGTCACTTCGGGCTAAGCACATGAATCAATCGGAGTAGATATTGTGCTTGCAAAATAGCTGACTTCGGCATGAACTACTCGTCGGAAGGAACTAATCGTGAGAGCATGACGCCGGGCAGAGATAAATGGCGAGCAGGGGCACCTCCAAGCAGGGATTCATCGGCCGTTGGTGGCAGAGTCAGACCGACCGACACTTTGCTATCATTACGTATTCCACTATTCTCTCCGTCGCTTCCCTAATCTGGGGATTCCTATTTCTCTTCATGTTAGGAGGCTACAGCGACCCCGATTTGCAGCACCTCGTTCCCTGGAGCTGGTTGGCATTCGTTGGAGGCCTAGTCGTCGCTTTCTATACCGCTCCAGAATTTTTTGTCTACTGGGGCCAGAAGCAGATTCTGGAAAATATCCTCCTAATCGACTCTAGGCCAGAGGTCTTGCGTCGCAGAAAGGAGGCCGAGGATGCAGCCGATATGCTCGGAACTAGGTATCAGGCTCGTCTCATGGGGCTTTATCAGGTTCACAATATCAACATCGGCAAGAAATACAGAGTCGATGCGATTACACCAATGCGCCCCCACTTCGCTGCTACAGGTGAGGAAGCTAACTCACTTCCAGCCGATGACAACACTTGGTGGAACACCACTGATTCTCTTCTCTCACAAACCCTGCCAGGACTACTCGCTCTCAGGAATCCAATGGTCAATCAGACAATCATCATCATGTCCTCGCTATTCGCACTGTTACTCGCAGCTAACTCAGCACTCGGAATGTTCAGAGGGCCGAGCGGCGAGATGGATCACACGTTGGATATTACAGCTTCACTATACGAGTTTTCGGCGATTCACGTACCATCTCCCTATTACGACGCTGTGAGTATTCTACTGCTTCTGGTCTGTGCTGCCACGTTGTTTTCTTCTAGACCGAGATCTTCTTCTGAGGAGGAGGAATAGATGACAGTGCTCGCTAGGGAGGTAACGTTTGCAATTGGTCTAGTGACCATCCTGTTAGGTTCAATGTGGGTCGCAACAGGATCTTTTCCTCCGCTAGTTGTAGTAGAGTCGGGATCGATGATGCACGAAGACGAAGGATCCGTCGGAGCCATCGATCCAGGCGATTTGGTTCTTGTGATGAATCCAGAAAGAGTCGAGATAGTGACCTATGTAGAGGCTACAGAGGAAGGAAATGAGAACTTCGGTTATGAGTCCCATGGCATGGCAGGGGATGTAATCATCTACCGCAAGAACGGAGGCTCAGACACTCCTGTAATCCACAGGGCTCTTCTAAAGGCAGTTGCAAACTTATCAGGTGGTTGGGATGTCCCAGGAACTCCTCTGGTTAACGTAGACAGCATCACTTGGACACTTGACTACGAATGCTATTACCATGGTGGTACTTACGATCTGAAGATAGACAGTTGGGAACCGCCGCACGAGGGATACCTGACTACCGGAGACAATCCAGACAGTAATGGATGCAATATCGACCAGCTCAGGGCCACCAATCCAGATGCCAGCGAGACCTACATCCGCGGCAACGGACTGAAGGACGAGAACGGTAACCCGGTTCTCGCTGTCAAGGATGAATGGATTACCGGAGTAGCCGCAAACGAGATTCCCTGGCTTGGAGCAGCCAAATTAGCAATCTCCGGTACCTCTTCGCAAGTCACTGACTCAACTTGGAGAAGTCTTGGAATGGTAGTGGCGGCAATCATAGCAACACCATATCTGATGGAAGCAATTACCGAGCGCAGGAAAGACGAGTCGGATTAGACGACCAGTCTGGGCAGGATGATTGGCAGCATGACGATGAATAGGATTACGAAACTACTCATACTGCTTATCCTGCCTGCTATTGATTCGATTTGCAGAGGATTCGATCCCTTGGCCAATCGAGATAGAACCGAGTGAACTCCATCTTTGACAATATGGCCTCCATCAAAGGGAACCATCGGAATTAGATTCGCGAAGCCGAGTAGGAAGTTGATCCAGACCATCCAGAACAGGAAATCAAACAGCATCAGCATACCCTCAGTCCCCAGAGCAGAAGCGATGGCACCATCTCCTGCCTCTAGCATCCCCCTCTCCTCGAGCAACATTGTCTGACCATCGTAGGCAATTGGGACCCCAATCATCCCTAGAGGGGCCAGACCGGTGATGAGTGTGTTCTCTAACAAACCCCGGTCAGAGGATACGATACTGGAATACATGTCAACCGTGGTCGAGGCCGAGCGTAGCCCACTCACTCCGAGGAACGCATCACCCTGTTGTATCCCTAATTCTGTCAAAAGCATCTGAGTTTCTTCTATGCATACAGAATCTCCCTCACACGAGCCGATGTAGTAATCGTAACGATCTCCCAGAGTGACTCCAACTTCTCTCTGAAACCTCTCTCCATGTGAGTCTGAATGTGAGAGCACAGAAAATACTGCTGAGTCGCCAGCAGAAAGTGTTGACATCTCATCCGAGAAGTCAGAGTATCCAGAAATGGGCACTCCATCGATATGAGTGATTATCTCGTATGGAAGCAGACCTCCTTCTTCGGCACCCTCATCGGCAATGATTCCAGAGGCGTAAACACCTGGAGAACTTGCAACCAAGCCGGTTGCCGCAGCCGAGAGAAGCAACAGAGCCAGATACGTCGCAATGATGTTAATCGAAGGGCCAGCAGCATACAGACGCATTCTTTCTCTCAATGGGGCTCTGACCATCTCATGATGCTGCGGTTCGGCAAAGGCCCCAATAGGAATGGGTCCGGCCAATAGCAGCCCGAAACTGCGTACGCGCATTCCATGCGCCCTAGCTTGGATGCCATGACTGTACTCGTGAATGACGAGGGCGAAGATTAGGGCTAGGACCGGCCACCAGAATGGAACGAAACTAGTCACTCCAGGAATCAGTAGGAGATCACTGGCTGGCAGATATTCCTCAGGAGGAGACATGGCAGTGGTTATGGCAGAGGCAAATAGCAGAGCAACCACACCGACCATGATTAGTAGGCACAGCCAAATTGAAAACTCACCAAAACCTCTCCAAAATACTCGATTCCTAGAGACTCTCTCAAGAACCCCCTGTCCTTGCTTGGTTCTGACCATCAGAACCACTCCGAGTACTCTCGAAATCTCGTACTGATCGAGTTTCCCCACATCTTCCAGCCAGAGCAGAGCTAGATACCATACTGTGACTACTGTGAGGGCCCACAGGGGCATTCCGAACAGATATAGTATTGACAATGTAATCAGGGGCAACAGGTAACTCCGTTGTCCCGGTTCCATGACTCAGGGGCGGTATTTTCCCTATTCAACCTGCGTTTGAGATACACTAAGCAAATTAGCACAGCCCCCGTCCTCGATTCATGTCCGAGTCTGCTGGCGGCCAATCGAAGAGTGATAGCAGAAAGATTGACTCACTCAGAAGGGAGAGAGACAGTATCCGTAGAATCCTTGAGCAGGCTTCCATGGATGGGGTCAAGGAGAATCTAGAGCGACTTAGCGAGAGACTCGAAAGGATAGAGTCCGATATGTCAGGAGACTCTAATTCGCAGACTCAAGAATAGACTTGAGTCTAAGTGAAGACGACCTCTCGTCTATCGAGCGGGCCCCATCAGAGCGACATACGAGCGCGAGGAACCTATGCAGAGGCATACCACTCTCCCAGTTCAGATGCGGAGTACCGTTTTTTGTCAGAGGGAGTTTCGGAATGCTCCTTGACAAATGCCTGAGCTTACCAGTCAGAGAATCTACTTCCACGCGCATGATACGCCAACTATCTCCCCTGACTCCCTTGAGGCGATAGGCGTAGAGTGGCAGAAGACCGCATCTCTCACCAGTAACGCGCAATGCTTCGTACTGGTCCATGGTGCGCCCAGAAAGATACTGCTTCGGGGATTTCGATGACTTGACCTCAATCGGGAAGCACATATCTCCTCGAAGTGCGAGTAAATCACCCGTACCTTCAGAGCCACTGCCAGGCGCCCTAACCACTAGAAAAGGCCTCTGAACCACTTGCATAGCTCTAGCTCTCTCTACTTCTGTGCAGGATTTGATAATCGCCCTGACTCCCTTGATCTCTCCGGCTAGAACGGCGCGAAGCTCGCGTTCGTATACGCTGCTCACGTTACTATCGCATTCTCAGGGTTCTTGAGGACATTGGTGAGCGATTACTGGAACTTGCCCTTTCGGTATTCTCTCGTCCTGTCGACTCCGGGAAACCTGTCCTCACTTTCTCTGTATACTGTCTTCATGTTGGTCAGGAAGTTGTTCTCATTGGTAACAATCAGAACCATGTCGACTCCTGGATCATCCTCCCCGTCCATCCACTCTAGTATGATTTCCATTGTCATTCTTGCACCCTCTCTGTGAGGGTAGGCGAAAACATCCATTCCTAGAGGTGGAGTGACCAGTGTGGTTCGCGGTTCTATCTTACTAATCTCTTCGAATAATGCGTCGTACGACTTCTTCAGCAGCTCTCTCCTGAAGTTATCCTGAGTAGGCCTTCTGCAATCTGGGCCGACTACATGAACCAGATGCTCCGCAGGTAGGTCGAATGAAGGAGTGGTCACTGCCTCTCCTACTCCGCATGGCTGTAGACTCTCCTTCCTGCGCTCTCTTGCGATTCCAGCACAGAACTCGCGCAGTTCGGGACCTGCAGCCTGGTGCATCTGCTCATCCAATCCTTCCCTCCCAGCGAGTCGGTTATTCGCAGGAACGACCATCACATCCCCCTCGACCTGAGTCAAGTTTCCGAACAGCACTCTGACCTGTCCATGAGTGCACTCTCGTACGATGACTACATCTGCCATAGGCCTCGAAGGAGGGGGCCATCGGATATCTATTCATCGGGAAGGCCGAGGAACTGAGTGAATTGGGGAACCTTGATTCGCAGGTGCCCTGTAGGTAGGAACATGTCCTCGGGCTATGTACTAGTAAATGTCGAGCCCGGATATGAGAAGAGCGTCTGCGATGCCGCCGCATCCCTCGATTGTGTGTCTGATACCAATCTACTGTTCGGCGACTACGACCTGATAATCAAGGTCGAAGGTAAGGATATTGGTGACATCGCGCGTAGCGTTGTGGAGCAAATCAGGGCTATTCCAGGAGTTTCTAACACGAAAACGCTAGCCTGCGCAGAGATGTGATTGGGAAGTCGGAATTTCGAAAAACCCCTCAATTGGGGCGCAGTATAGCGAATTTCATCCCATAACTTCATTATCTCACTTGAAAGCCGACGAGACGGAGGAATTGCTACATGTCTGGAAAGAAATACTTCGTACTGATGGAAGGCGGAAATGACACCACGCAGGTGTTCGTTAGCAAGCAGCCACGCGGAGCGGCCCTCAAGGCAGCCACGCGTGGACACACCAGCATAGAGCTCAGGGAGCGCGGTACCAACAAGGTCCACGTCTTCAAGGGCTGGACTGAGATGGTGAACAAGCCCAAGAATGGGCCTGCATGGCT
>CEVQ01023934.1_pt1 | contig 29459 bp, 29 predicted proteins | sample 356551 | NCBI WGS metagenome assembly CEVQ01 (sample SAMEA2623756, study PRJEB7988) | marine metagenome | biome: marine biome (ENVO:00000447); feature: mesopelagic zone (ENVO:00000213); material: "saline water (ENVO:00002010), including plankton (ENVO:xxxxxxxx)" | depth 250 m | reverse complement strand
CTAATGATCTGGTCTGAAACTAACATCATCCTCGCCATCATTGGCATGGTAGGATTGTTCTCATCTGCGCTCATCTGGCAGCGTGCTAACCGCATCACATCCAAGTATTATGCAAGGACGCATCGATCAGCTGATTGAAACATATCAGCTAGACTATAGTAAAGGGTTGTTAACATCAGAACAACTAATGCGACTGGTGTATCGACTCGACCGCATCAGCTTCCATTCTTCACATTCATCATTTCCTGGACGCCCTAATCATGCATGAGTACCAGATTGTATTCAAGGACGGAGATGTTCAATACATCTTAGCTGAGGATCTTGAGTCCGCAGCGTGGTCCGCTTATGAACTATCTCAAGCAACAAAGCAAACCCTAAAGGACATCATCCCAACCTATGTCAAAGAGCAAATACTTTCCAAACAGGTGGAATCTAGTCAAGAGCCTGCCTGATGAAATCTTTTCAGAGCTTGCGTTACCCTTTGATGAGTTCATGGACTGGCGCGTTGATTCGTGGGTCCTCCCTGATGACGTTGAAGTACTCATACGAGCCACTGATCTGGTCACACATCAAGTCAAAGAGTATGTGTACAAACGACCAGAGTACGCAAGAAAGAAAGTACGGGAGCTAGTCAAGACTGAGCGCCACGAGGTTACAGTATGCACACACGAGGCAACAATCCACATCCCAGTCAATCTAATATGATGAACGAATCCACTCACCAACAACGTATTGATCAGCTGTATACGCTGGTGTATACACACCCACATTGTGAAGAGTTGTTACAACTAATGGAAGAACAACTCATTGATGATGTAGACTTTATCCCACCAATAAACTAATTACTTTATGGCAACACCCGTTCAAATTGACGAGCAAATACAACTTGAACGCGAACAGATAAGACAAGGACTCAAGGAGCTGAGGCGTAACACCAGACAATTAGAGGAGAAAGAGTATGCTTCAGCTGCAGTGTACGGGGTTGCTTCAGTACAAACATTGATTCCACTTGTAGTGGAACAGATCAAGGACACAGTGCTGCGCATTAAGAAGGGAAAGACAGGCGCACACTTTGCAGAGATATGGCAGTATTTATCTGGTATTGAACCAGAGGTAGCAGGTGCTATTGCTGCTAAGGTAGCAATGGATAAAGTATTTAGTCCTAAGAAAGCATCATCCCAACTACAAAACGTAAGCGATGCCATTGGCACAGCTGTAGAAAATGAATGCATGATGCGGTTCTATGAGGACAAGGTACCTGGCTTGCTGCACACATTGAAGGAGAACTATTGGCACCGCTCGATAGGCACACATCAAAAGGTTGTAGTGATCCGCACCCTGATGAACCGCATGGACGTGCCACACTGGCAGGCATGGGGTAGGGGTAACCGCATACGATTGGGTACGTGGTTACTTGATTGCATCTGCAACGCATCAGGTTGGTTTGATAAAGAGATGCGTCAGCAAGGACGCAAGCGTGAGGTTTACATTGTACCTACCAAGGTATTCATGGATCAGAAGGAGCAGATCATGGGGACAGCTGAGCTGTTCAGTCCATGCGCCTGGCCTATGCTGATCGAGCCTAACGACTGGACAAACGAGCGTGCTGGTGGGTACCTACTGAACGAGGTGATGCGTGGGCATGACATGGTTCGGCGTGGTCCGTCATGTATACAGGGAGAAAAACCTATTGCCTTTCTGAACCAGATTCAGAAGGTTGCTTACACCCTCAACCCATTCACTATTGATGTTGCAGAAACATTGATGGAGAAAGGGATTGAAGTAGGTAAGTTTGTCCCTATTGTTGAGTTACCTCTACCACCAAAGCCTTACGATATAGATACCAACAAGGAATCACGTAAGGATTACCGCCGTCGTGCGGCAGAGGTTATGAATATCAATGCACAAGCATATCAACGTTCGTGTCGTACACGGATGACGATGAATGCTGTAAAGATATTCAAGGACAAGAAGAAATTCTTTGTCCCACACTCGTTCGATTATCGTGGGAGAACTTACCCAATACCAGCATTCTTGTCTATGCAAGATACTGACTTTGGTAAAAGTCTCCTACGATTTTATGAACAAGCGTATGTCACACCTGATGCAGAGGGATGGCTAGCATTCCAGTGTGCTACAACAGCAGGACTGGACAAGGCTACAATGCGTGAGCGTCTTGATTGGACACACAACAACATCTCTAGAATCACAAGAGTTGCTACTGATCCAATCAGAAACTTATCGGATTGGGCAGATGCTGATGAACCATGGACTTTCTTAGCTGCATGCGATGAGTATTATCATTGTGTCATTGAGTGTGATCGTAGTCATACTTCTTTGCCTGTTGCTGTTGACGCGACCTGTAGTGGTTTGCAAATCTTGGCTGGCCTTGCAAAGGATGCATCAACTGCTCGCCTTGTTAATGTCTTACCAAGTGAACGACCACAAGACGCATACAAAGTAATAGCTGTAGAAGCTGAACCTCATTGTCCTAAAGTTATCCGTCCACACATGGACAGGAAAACTACTAAAAGAACAGTGATGACTGTTCCTTACAATGCAAAACCTTTTAGCAATCGTGGCTACATACGTGAAGCATTAAAGGAAAAGGGTGTCGAAGTAGATAAAGATGATTTAACTAAGACAGTTAAGGCAGTACGAGATGCCATGGATGTTGTCGTACCTGGTCCAATGTCTGTCATGAAATGGATTGAGTCTGAAGTTGGTGCTGCTATCAAACGTGGTGCTACTGAACTTACATGGGAAACCCCTTCAGGTTTTGTCGTTACTCAACGACTCATGAAGAAAGTAGTAGAACGTATTGAACTAGAGTTACTTGGCACAGTTAACTTACGTGTTGCTACAGATGACTCAGATGTTGTTGATATTGCACACCATAAAAATGCTACAGCGCCCAATCTTATTCATTCATTAGATGCATCACTATTGCACCTTACAGCGCTCCGCTTCAATGCACCGTTGGCCCTCATACACGACTCGGTTTTGGCTCGTGCTACAGACATGGGTATCCTATCGGATCTTGTACGGCAAACATACATGGAGCTATTCGCCGAGCGTGAGTACCTAACAGAGTGGGCCGAACAAATCGGCGCACAAACTGAACCGCCAATTATTGGCGACCTTGAACCCGAAAGGGTGATTGAATCAACCTATTTCTTTTGCTAATGGCACGAACCACCTTCGTAACTGAAGAGCCTGTAATCCTTGAAGGATACCAGGCTGTACTGAAACCCTCTAAGTTTGGCTACTCATTGTCTGCTGTTGTTGACGCTGACATGGTAGAGAAGCTGGAGGATGATCGAGTTGAAACCCTTAAGTGGGCAGAATCAAAACTTAAGAACCCTAAGCGTTCTTCCCTTAAGCCTGAGCCTTGGGAAGAAGTATCTGAGGGTAAATATAAAGTTAAGTTCTCATGGAATGAGGACAACAAACCACCTGTTGTAGATACTGAGGGTTCACCCGTCGTTGATAACGGCACACCTCTTTACTCTGGATCGAAAGTCAAACTGGCTTTCTATCAGAAGCCTTACATTCTCAAGGATGGTGTCACCTATGGCACCTCACTTAAGCTGCAGGGTATTCAAGTAATCACCTTGTCTGCTGCCGCTGGTGTGGACACTGGCGACCTGAGCGATAGCGATGTGGCAGAACTTTTTGGAAAAACACAAGGATTTAAAGCAGGTGACCCAAACGTCACAGTCATCACTGACCAAGGAGCCGATGATGACTTCTGATGTAGTGATCACTAAGGACCCAGAGCTTGGACTCTGGGAATGCAGGCTGACTATTGACCTGCCTACTATTACTGTTACTCGACACAAGAAAGACAAATCTGACTTTCGTTATGAGATGGCACGTGCCGTTACGGACGTGGTTGAACAAATCGTTGAGGGACTAATTGAAGATGAGTGCTAATGGCATTCAGGTCAAAGTTGGAGGAGCGGGTTGCTGACCTGCTCACCAATCTTGGTGTCTCTTATGAATACGAAAGCACTAAGATTCCGTACGTTATTCAGCACACATACACCCCTGACTTTGCCTTGCCTAATGGTATTTGGTTAGAGACAAAGGGGTATTGGGATGCTAAAGATCGTAAGAAAATACTAGAGGTAATCAAACAGAACCCTCTTGTTGACCTACGTATGGTATTCCAAGCACCTTACAATACAATATCTAAGAAATCTAAAACCACCTACGCTGCGTGGTGCGAACGCCACGGAATTAAATGGAGCTCATATGCTACCATCCCAATTGAATGGCTCACTTGATAGTGAGTTTGTACGGCATGAGCCGTGTGAAAACTGTGGCTCATCAGATGGTAAATCTCTTTACTCTGATGGGCACACTTTTTGTTTTGTTTGTCACCATTATGTACACGGTGACGGCACTGTTAATAACAATGTAATGACCACCAATGTTCAACTCCAAGGATCAGCCGGACGGCTGCAAAAACGAGGAATCTCTGAGCAAACATGTGAAAAATTCAAGTGCTACAGAGACGGAGAGAAACTACGTTTCTATTATTTCAGCAGTGACGGAGCGCTTCTCGGCGCTAAAGTAAAAGGTAAGGACAAGACCTTTACGTGTGAAGGTAAGGTGAACAGCCTGTACGGTATGCAACTGTTCAGGCACAAGACAACCAACCGATCACAGAAGATTGTCATCACTGAGGGTGAGATGGATTGCCTATCAGTGTGGGAGGCGCAACCTAATTGGGATGTAGTCTCTATTCCTAACGGAGCACAAGCTGCGAAGAAGGCTATTCAGAATAATTATGAATGGCTCAATCATTACGACAAGATCGTATTGTTTTTCGATAACGATGAGGCAGGCCGTAAGGCTGCTGAAGATTGTGCCGGTGTCCTACCACCTGGCAAGGTTTACATCGGTGCTCTAGAGGATTACAAGGATGCCTCAGAGGCATTACAAGCGGGGGACACTGAGGCAGTACGTGCCGTCTGTAACTACGACCATGTGTTGTATAGACCAGACGGAATTGTCGATGGTAAAACTCTGCTCGACTTAGTTACACAACCCTCTAAACCCTGTGATCATGAATACCCATTTGCCGGACTCCAACACCTCACTCACGGTGTCAGATACGGCGAGCTTGTCACTATTACTGCAGCAACTGGCGCTGGTAAGTCCTCATTCTGTAGAGAACTTTGCACTCACTTCTTACAAAATGGCGAACGGGTTGGTTACCTGGCGCTTGAAGAAAGTAACCGAAGAACAGCTCTCGGCTTAATGAGTTCTGCCGTTGGCAAACCACTACACATTGGGGAACATGACAAGGCATCGCTTCAGGATGCATATGGTCGGACAATGGCTACTTGGAATCTTTATTTGTATGATGGTTTTGGTAGCTACGATCCTGATGTTATCTATAATCGCATTGAGTATCTGGCAAGCGGACTCGATTGCCGTATTGTTTTTCTGGATCATCTCTCTATCCTTCTTAGCGGTCTTGAAGGTGACGAGCGGCGAATGATTGACACAACCATGACTAAGTTACGGTCACTGGTTGAGCGCACTGGCATTGCTTTGTTCCTTGTATCACACTTACGCCGCACACAAACAGATCATGCACATGAAGAAGGCGCACGAGTTACGATTGGACAACTTAGAGGAAGTGCGAGCATTGCTCAACTTTCTGACGGAGTTATCGCACTCGAAAGGGATCAACAGAGTGGATCTGAACACTCTACTACAACTGTTAGAGTCCTCAAGAATAGATACTCTGGCGAAACAGGCGTTGCTGGACAGCTAGCCTACGATCTAGACACTTGTAAATTTACTGAACATGAAGCTGAACCCGATTTCAACCCGGCTACCGATTTCTAGTACAGACCTAGACCTACGCCGACCTAATCCACCTACGGCTGAAGCAGTTAAAAAAGCTAAGTTCGTAGATAAAACTTACAACTGGAAAAATGCTGGTATTCGACCTGGAGACAAACGGACTCCTCAATGATTTTACCCACATACATTGCCTTGCAATCTACGATTCTGAGACAGATGAGACGCTTGCATACAATGACAGCGGTACTCAAGCTCCCATCTCTGCAGGTGTTACAAGGTTGGAGGAAGCAGATCGAATAGCAGGACACAACATTATATCTTTTGATATACCCTGTATCAAAAAGATCTTTTCATTTTTTGAGCCACAAGGAGAGGTTATTGATACCCTTCTGTTGAGCCGGCTCTATCACCCAAACATGCTTGGCTTAGATAAGAAGCATCAATGGAAACACATGCCATTGCAGCTGTACGGACGCCATTCGTTGGAGTCTTACGGTTACAGGCTTGGTGAATACAAAGGTGGTTTCGCTAAGGACACAGATTGGAAAGAGTGGAGCCAAGAGATGGAAGACTATTGCGTACAGGATGTAAACGTGACAGTCAAACTATGTCAACATTTCCGCCCTTACCTGACTGGGTTGCGTTAGAGCACCAAGTCGCACAATTAATGTCTAAACAGGAGGCACATGGATGGTGTTTTGATGAACGCGCTGCATGGCAGCTTGCATCGGCTCTCCAAAAAGAGCTGGAAGAAACTAAAGAAGTATTACGCAAAAGGCACCCTTTCGTCCAAGGCTCGACGTTCAATCCTAAAAGAAATAACAAAAGCCAAGGATACTTTCAAGGCTGCGAGTCAGTCAGACTCAAAGAACTAAACCCCACATCGCGTGACCATATATCATGGATCCTTTCCACATTCTATGGCTGGAAGCCAACCCAGATGACGAATACTGGGAAGCCGGTTATAGACGAGACCATATTGAAGGAGATTGCCTCAGATGGGATCTCGATTGCCGGGGACTTCGCGAAGTGTCTGGATATTACGAAGAAATTGGGGATGATCTCGGAAGGCACGAACGCATGGCTCAAGCTTGTTACGACTGCTAATCGAGTACATCACCATTGTTCAGTTGGGTGTGCCACTTTTAGAATGTCACATAAAAATCCCAATTTAGCGCAAGTACCGAGTGACCCAAGATTCCGACAATTATTTATACCAACTCCGGGTCAGGTTATGGTCGGTGCTGATCTTGCTGGCATTGAGCTTCGCATGTTGGCACACTATCTCGCCCGTTACGACGCCGGCCGTTACGCAGACATCCTGCTGAATGGAGATATCCACCAAGTAAACGCCGATAAGATTGGCATATCACGTAAATTAGTCAAGACAGTTACTTATGCATTTTTGTACGGTGCTGGAGACATTAAGATCGGATTAAGTTATGACTCATCTCTCAGCACATCTAGAGCTAAATCCAAGGGTAAAGAGATTCGCGCAGCGTACGTTGAAGCGATTCCTGGTCTTGATTCGCTCCTTACTGCTGTTAAAGCTGCGGGTGATCGAGGGTTTGTTAAGGCAATTGACGGTCGCAGAGTACCACTCGACTCACCACACAAGGCCCTTAACTTCTTACTCCAAGGCTCAGCAGCAGCACTGGCGAAAAGGTGGTTGGTACTAAACCAAGAAACTATTAACGAAACACAATTATGTTGCTCACAACTGGCGTTCGTACATGATGAACTACAGTTTGAGTGCGATCCTAAACATGCAAAAGATTTATCAACATCCCTGGTATACAGCGCTGCAGCGTCTGGAGAATACTACAAACTTAGAATCCCAATCGCAGCCGAAGCAAAAATCGGGGACAACTGGGCCGAGGTGCACTAATGAAACTGTACATCGACGCTGATTATATTGTCTACAAAGGGTGTGCGGCAGCAGAGACAGAGATTGACTGGGGATCCGACGTGATCATGGTCACATCTAAATACTCTGATGCCTATAAAAACATCCTCAAAGATATTAATAAAATTGTTGCAGAGTTCGGTGGGTTTAGTCAACCTATTCTGTTCTTTTCCGACTCTGTGAATTTTAGGAAAAAAATCTTACCCGAATACAAGGGACATCGAAACCGAAAGAAACCATGTGGCTACAAACGTGTCATCAACCAGCTCAAGACTGAGTATGAGGTGGTGATCATGGACACCCTGGAGGCAGATGATGCCATGGGGATTTATGCCACAAAATTTTCAGGCAATGTTATAGTCTCGCCGGACAAAGACATGCGACAGATCCCCGGATCTTTGTATAACATGGCCGAAATGATGACTGTGAAGGAAGCAGATGGTGCCAAGTGGCATCTCATTCAGACACTTGCAGGTGACCAGACAGATGGTTATGCAGGTGCACCTGGGGTAGGTGTGAAACGAGCAGAAGTACTGTTCGATAAGCACGGCTACAGCTGGGAAACAGTAGTCAATGTGTTCAAGGAAAAGGGTCTCAGCGAAGAGATTGCCTTACAGAATGCTCGACTCGCAAAGATCCTTACCGTTGATGATTATGACTTCGACACCAGACAACCAATTCTATGGTCCCCCGCCTCCAGTTATAGAATTAACGATGGAGCAGAGCTTCAAGATGAGGCGCATGCGGGACATGCTGCCTGAGGCCAGCAAGGAGGATCTTATAACTATATTAGATGCTTTACAGCATCAAAACTTTTGCCTCTGTAACACCGTTAGTAACTTAGTAAAAAATTGGCCCGCCCGTCCTACTACACCCGAGGAACAATAGAAGTCTGGGACTTCATCCGTGATCAAGAGCTCAACTACTTTCTCGGGAACGCAATTAAATACATCTGCCGTGCTGGTTTCAAAGACTGCCGCGTAGAAGATCTACAAAAAGCTATCACCTACCTTGAGAAAGAATTAGAAAATGTCACTGCTATCCAACACAGCGATCGAGTTCCGCAACGCTTTCAAGATAGCCAACTCTTTGAGTGGCCGGAACAGACAGAAAAATTTGATCGTTGAAGAGTTCAAGGAGTTCCTAGACGCTGATCAAAACATGGTGCTTATGCACCCACAAGATAGAGAAGCAACGCTAAAGGAACTTGCTGATCTTATTTATGTCTGCGCTCAATACGCAGAGAATATGAACTGGGACATCGAGCAAGCATTGCGTCGTGTCCATGCATCTAATATGTCCAAGCTTGGTGAAGACGGCAAACCGATCTACCGAGAGGACGGAAAAGTCCTCAAAGGACCTAACTATCAACCACCTGATTTGTCAGATCTTGTTTAATGTCTAATCTTATTTCACGTACGGGTCGCGTCCAAAGCTGGATTGATGACCCCACATCACGGTTGCCTGTCAGCTGCACAATTTTTAAAGTTGACGACTCTTGCGAGGGTCCCGAAGGTATTGAAGCCAGCTGGCGTTTTGCATCACATGCTCTACGTAATGGAGCTGGTGTTGCTATTCACCTGTCCGATCTTCGACCGAAAGGAACTGAAAATGGAAAGGGACTTGTCGCTAGCGGCCCGGTTTCATTTGGCCAAATCTATTCAACCCTTAACTCTGTACTCCGACGTGGTGGAGTCTATAAGAATGGTGCTGTGGTCCTGCATTTGGACCTGTGCCACCCTGATGCTCTTGAATTTATACAAGCACCACGTCATGAGCTTCCTTGGGCTAAACGATGCGTCAACATTACAGATGAATGGTGGGAGGCGTGCTCTTTTAAAGAGGAACTACTCACTGGCATCAAGTCTGGAGACATTTGGCTTAACAAAGTAAAGTATGACCGACACGGTAACCGTATTAGAGGCAACGTATGCCTCGAAGTGTACTTGCCTAGCCGAGGAACCTGTCTCCTACAGCATGTTAATCTTGGTGCCTGCGAATTTGACGACATTCCAAAAGCTTTCGTCGAAGGTATGTCTGAACTGTGTGCATTGCATGCAACCACTGGAGTTGGTGAGAGTGGTGAGTACCTCCCACCCGAAACTGACCGCCAAGTCGGCCTTGGAATGCTCGGACTTGCAAATCTCCTGCGACGTGTAGGTGTTACTTACGAACAATTTGGACGTGCACTTGATCAATACAACAATGGAGAGATCGTACAAACGCCAGCATTTGAGTTGGTATCACAATTCGCAAGTGGAGTTGACGCGGCAGCAAGTATTGCACGTAGTTACTCGATGGAACGAGCTTTCGCAATTGCTCCTACTGCTAGCTGTAGCTACCGTAGTAAGGATGTAGATGGTTACACATGTACTCCTGAGATTGCACCACCCATTTCCCGAGTCGTTGACAGGGATAGTGGCACCTTTGGTGTCGAATCATATAATTATGGTGATGTAGAGGTTGCATCAGAGGTTGGCTGGGACGCATACAAGCGTGTAGCTGACGGCATGATGGCCTTGTTAGATAGAACTGGACTTCTTCACGGGTATAGCTTCAATAGCTGGAGTGATGTTGTTATTTATGACAACGCCTTTATCGAAGAGTGGCTGAAATCGCCCCAGACATCTTTATACTATTCGCTCCAAGTAATGGGCGATACACAAGATAAATCTGATGCGTATGCTGCTCTGGACCAACAGGATGTAGACGATTACCTTGCAGATTTACTCAATGAAAAAGAACCTACCTGTGATTGTCAAGAATGAGAAAACATCCTTACCAAAAATTACTAGAACGCAAGAGGACATGGACACCTGTTGCTACTACCAAAGGCAACTGCAAAGAGGGAGCGGAGGAGACACTCCGCCGTGCACTTGCCTTGCGACATATGGAACTACCTGTGGGAGATTTTATCCGTGATGCGCTCACCTCTGAAGTTCCATTTCTCGCACGTGAAGTATTGGAGAGCAATGTCCAAGACGAAATTAAGCACGACCTCGCTTTGGGTTATGTCGCCGATGCTTGGGGACTTGATCCGAAAGCTGAGCGGGAGGCCCTCGCATTGCGTGATGCCTGGACAGAACATCCTGATCACACTATCCTTAAAGCCATGGTTGCTGAGCGTGCAATCTTTTTCGTCCTATTACCCTTCTTTAGGTTTAATGGCGACGCAGGGATGCGAACAGTTTCGGCAGACATATCAAGAGACGAACAGATTCACGTCGGAGTCAATTCTCTGGTTTGTAGAGAGCTTGGCGTGGAAGCTTCGCCGTCTTTGGATAAACTTCGTAAGGCGACTATTGCCTGGGTCATGCAACCACTAGGCAAATCCGAAGATAAATATTTGGACAAAAAATTTTGGCTCGATTCTAGCGATCGGCTAATGTATGAAGGTAAAGCACCTGAACTTTCTGACACCAAGAGAGCTCGTATGCCTGCCTTCTTCGAGCACGCTAATCAAAACCTCCCACAATATGCTTAACTTTCTAACACCTGAGAAGCTGTTGGAAGAACTAGAACTTACATTTCCTCCACCCTTCACAGGACCAGAAGACAAGATCCAACACATCATGTTTACTGCTGGTCAGCAATCCATTATTCAATGGATCAAACAACGTATTACTGACGACTAATGTATTACACACAAGGAGAGTTGTACCAAGGTTCCACATGGAGTATCATTGGTTACGACGGGAAGGGCCGTCCTCGTTACGGCCACAAGCCATTAGATCCAGCTTTGTATCGTGCAAGCATGGAGTTCTATCACCCCAAACCTAAACCCCAACCGCAGCAGTACAGAGCTCCTGAGGATGCTAACGCTACTGCAGCATCTCAAGGTAAAGGTATCCGGCGTCCTGCTAAAACTAAATCTAAGCGTAACATCGCTTCGCTACGTAAGATCCGTGATAGGACACAGGTTAATCAAACACTGTCGATGGGTGAAACCGGAGTCGGTAGTGGAATCAATCCTATGGGAGGATCGTACGCATAATGTCAGCTCAATCTAGGTACGATGCGCTATCTGGTGGCCGCACGCAGTTTCTAGATATGGCTGTTCAGTGCTCTGAGCTTACTCTACCTTACCTCATCCAGCGTGATGAGTCTAGACAAACCCATAAATCACTTAGGCAACCTTGGCAAAGCGTTGGCGCCAAAGCGGTAGTCACTTTAGCAAGTAAATTAATGCTTGCATTGCTACCACCTCAAACCAGCTTCTTCAAGTTACAGATTTCTGATGATAAGTTGGGGGAAGAGATTCCTCCACAGATTCGCTCTGAACTTGATCTTAGTTTTGCTAAACTAGAGCGTCTTGTTATGGACTCCATCGCTGCTTCCAGTGATAGAGTTACCGTACACCAAGCTATCAAACATCTTGTTGTTGGTGGTAACGCTCTGTTGTTTATGGGTAAGCAGGGGATTAAGCATTATCCATTGAACCGCTATGTCGTAGAACGAGACGGTAACGGCAACGTAATTGAGATCGTAACCAAAGAACTTATTTCTAAAAAACTTCTACCCATTGAGGTTGTACAGGATCCACTTAAAACAAGTGATGAATCTTACAACACCAATTCAGAGTGTGAAGTCTATACACATTGCAAACTCCAGAACAATCGCTGGGTGTGGCATCAAGAGGTGTACGGAAAAATCATTCCCAAGTCAATGGGTAAGGCACCTAAAGATGCATCCCCATGGTTGGTACTGAGGTTCAACTCAGTAGACGGAGAGAACTATGGCCGCGGCCGAGTGGAAGAGTTTATCGGTGATCTTAAGTCACTCGAAGCACTTTCCCAGGCACTCACAGAAGGATCTGCAGCAGCTGCTAAAGTGATCTTCCTAGTGTCACCATCATCGACTACTAAACCACAGACTCTAGCCAAAGCTGGCAACGGTGCTATTATTCAAGGGCGACCTGATGATGTTGCAGTTGTCCAAGTTGGTAAGACTGCTGACTTCCAAACAGCAATGCAACAGATGCAAACGCTTGAGCGTCGCATCGCCGAAGCGTTCCTTGTGTTGACGGTACGACAATCAGAACGTACTACAGCTGAAGAGGTTCGCCTTACACAGCTGGAACTTGAACAACAACTTGGTGGACTATTCAGTCTGCTGACCGTTGAGTTCCTTGTACCATATCTCAATCGCAAGTTGCTAACTATGCAACGCAGTGGTGAGCTACCAAACTATCCTAAGGATCTAGTTAAGCCTACTATTGTTGCAGGTATCAATGCACTTGGTAGGGGACAAGATCGTGAAGCTTTGACTAGCTTCATCATGACTATTGCTCAGACACTTGGACCTGAATCCCTGATGCAATACTTGAATCCAGACGAAGCAATCAAACGTCTGGCAGCTGCACAAGGTATTGATGTGCTCAACCTTGTGAAGTCTATGGATCAACAGCAGCAAGAACAAGAAGCTGCTGCTCAACAAGCACAACAGATGGAGATGACTAAGCAAGCTGCAGCCATGCAGTCTGCACCAATCAATGATCCATCTAAAAACCCAGCACTGGCTGCTGAACTAGAAGCACAGGCTGGACAACCACCTATGGAGTAATGGCAGAAATTCTTACATCGGATAACAGCGTAACTTCTGAGGTCATGGAATCTCAGGTAGCTGATGAAGCCGAGTCTCTCGCCCTTGGTGAAGAGATGATTCAAGCTCAAGAGCAACGCCTAGCTGGTAAATATAAAACTACTGAAGAGCTAGAGTCTGCATACATTGAGCTGCAAAAGAAGCTTGGTGGACAAGAAGAAACTTCTGAAGAACCACAAGCTGAAACAGAAACTGAAAGTGAAGAGTATGACTACAGTTGGTTGAACGATGCTTATGAAAGCATTCGTGAATCAGGTGAGTTATCTGATGAGATTGCTAAAAACATTTCAGACATGGATAGTCTAGAAGTGTTTGCAGCTATGGCAGCAGCTAGTTCTGAAGGTCAAGCACCAGAAGGACGTGAACTGTCTACTGATGAAGTCTCATCTATTTACACTTCAGTAGGGGGAGAAGAATCCTACAACAGTTTGGTTGATTGGGCAAAGGATAATTTCAGTGAAGCTGAGATTGATGCGTATGATCAGATGATTGAATCTGGTAATGTTGCTCAGATTAACCTTGCACTTCAAGCACTAAACTATCGATACACAGACGCTATGGGCCAAGATGGAGAAATGCTGCAAGGTAAACCTGCAGCTGCACAGGCTGGCTTCCGCAGTCAGCAAGAACTTATTCAAGCAATGAATGATCCCCGGTACGACAATGATCCAGCCTACCGTTCGGATGTTCTAGAGAAACTGGATCGCTCTGACCTTTCTTTCTAATGAACGACACTCAAATCTGGCCTACTGAACCACGTATGTACATCGACGAAAACTCACTTCCCCATAACGAACGCGCCGAGCGTCTTAATGGCAGGCTTGCCATGCTCGGCGTGATGGCTGCGCTTGGAGCGTATGCCTTTACTGGTCAAATCATTCCTGGAGTTTGGTAATGCACAAAGGCAAAGGATCTTGCGGAGGCAAGAAAGGTGGCAAAGGATACAAAAAGTAGTACACGTTCTGTTAGTCTAAAGATCGGTGTACACAAATCACGTACCGGTGGTTTGACAGCTAAAGGTCGTGCTAAAATTAACAACGAAACTGGCTCAAACCTAAAACCACCCCAGCCTGACGGTGGACCACGTAAGCGTTCCTTCTGCGCTCGTATGTCTGGCAACAAAGGACCTATGAAAGATGAGAAGGGAAGGCCAACGCGGAAGGCATTGGCACTACGTAAATGGAAATGCTAATGAAAAAGAATAAAGATCTAAAGATTTCTCAATTCTTTGAGATTGATTCTTCCGCTCACAAACAAAAACAAAAGATTCAAAAACTTCATAATAAAGGAACGAAGACAGATAACGAACACGAGAAAGATACTTTCTTGAAACGTACTGGACCTCGCCTACCATTAGCAAAACGAAAAACTAAAAAACGTTATGGCTAAACCTGGACTATATGCAAACATCCACGCCAAGCGCTTGCGCATCAAAAAAGGCAGTGGTGAAACAATGAGGAAGCCTGGCAGTAAGGGTGCTCCTACTGCAGCTAACTTCCGCCGGTCTGCAAAGACCGCTAAAACATAACTAAAGCACTTAATTAAATGGCAGCTACTATCGCACTACAACGGCCCAAGTCTATTTGGGACCGCTATTGTGAGTGGGTTAGCAGCACTGAGAACCGGCTTTATGTAGGACACTTCGGTGTCCTCATGATTCCTTGTCTACTGGCAGCGACCACTTGCTTTATTGTTGCATTTATTGCAGCACCTCCCGTCGATATTGACGGTATCCGTGAACCCGTTGCAGGGTCTCTACTCTATGGAAACAACATCATCTCTGGAGCAGTCGTCCCCAGCTCCAACGCAATCGGACTACATCTCTACTCAATCTGGGAAGCAGCATCACTCGACGAGTGGCTCTACAATGGAGGACCCTATCAGCTCGTCGTATTCCACTTTCTCATTGGTATCTTCGCTTACATGGGACGCGAATGGGAACTTAGTTATCGACTAGGGATGAGGCCCTGGATCTTTGTCGCATACTCAGCACCGGTCGCGGCCGCTACCGCCGTATTTTTGGTGTACCCCTTCGGTCAGGGATCCTTCTCTGACGGTATGCCACTTGGTATTTCAGGTACCTTCAACTACATGCTTGTCTTCCAAGCAGAACACAATATTCTCATGCATCCTTTCCATATGTTGGGGGTTGCTGGTGTATTTGGTGGGTCGCTGTTCTCAGCTATGCACGGTTCTCTTGTCACCAGTTCGCTGGTGCGTGAGACTACTGAAAACGTAAGCCAAAACCAAGGATACAAATTTGGACAAGAAGAAGAAACGTACAACATCGTTGCAGCGCACGGCTATTTTGGTCGCCTTATTTTCCAGTATGCTAGTTTTAACAACAGTAGGAGTCTCCACTTCTTTCTGGCCGCTTGGCCTGTTGTTGGCATTTGGTTTACCGCTCTTGGTGTCTCTACGATGGCGTTCAACCTGAACGGCTTCAACTTTAATCAATCTATCCAAGCGTCTGATGGCAGAGTCATCAACACTTGGGCGGACATCCTGAACCGAGCTGGTCTCGGTATGGAAGTCATGCACGAGCGTAATGCTCACAATTTCCCACTCGACCTGGCTAGTGTAGAGAGTGCACCTGTTGCTCTCACTGCTCCGGCGGTCGGCTAATTATACAAACACACACTATTTAAATTAATGAAAAACATCGCTCTTTCCACCCTCGCGCTGTCCTCCTTCGCTATGCCTGCTATGGCTGGCGTGTACCTGGAAGTTGAGGCTAACCAAAAATGGTCTGGTCAAGACTATAGTGGTGCTTCTTTGGAGACTCACGTGGGTTATGAAAACTCCCTTGGTGACAGCGCTAGCTGGTACATCCAAGGCGGTCCAGCCATCTCCTTCCCTGATGATGCTGATCAAGTCGGTGCTGCCTCTGGCAAAACTGGTTTGAAAGTTGCTGTAACCAAACGACTGGAAGCATACGGTGAAGTTTCCGTTGCGACCGTTGAAGGTCTCGAACTGGAAGGTCTCGGTGTTGGTACCAAGGCTGGTCTCAAGTACTCTTTCTAACGTAACGTACGTTCATCCTTATGGAAAATGTTTATCAAATAGAACTCACCCCTGATGCTCTTAAGTTGATCTACAGATCAGTAGATCTACATCATAAGAATTGGACAGGTGGTGATGCATTTGAGCAACAAGCTCTTTTATATCTAAAGAACATGTTGTACAAATGTGTTCTTGAAGAAACATACCATCAGGACGCATAACACTCACACCATGGAACGGGGGTGTGATACTTCATGGAGATTCATCATGCCTAATGTTGAACTGCAAGCTCGCGTTAAAGAGCAGTCTGCTGCTGTCAAGGCAGCCAAGCTGAAGTATCGCGGCGTTACCTACATTAAAACTGGCAAGTAGACTTAACGGGGAGGTGCAATTCCTCCCCTGCCTATTGGCATCGGCCCGTACGCGGATACCCTTTGCCGTCTAGACGGTGGGATAGACCACAACAATTTAATCAAAAAAATTTCTGATCGATCAGAGAGCTAGTTACATCTATTCTCTCTTAATTAACAATGGCTTATCAAAGCTCTACTAACCCTTCGCAGCTTACGTCGCCCGGTGCACTAAACGCCGACGTTTCGAGTCCCCGTACTACGGCGGAAGCTCGCGCTCTTTACCTGAAACTGTTTTCGGGTGAAATGTTCAAAGGCTTCCAAAATAACACGATCGCTCGTGATCTTGTTATGAAGCGCACACTGAAGAACGGCAAGAGTCTTCAGTTCATCTACACCGGCCGTACCAGCGCTGAGTATCATACTCCTGGTAACAGCATCCTGGGTGACTCCAAAGGTGCTCCCCCGGTGGCAGAGAAGACCATCACTTGTGATGACCTTCTGATCTCCAGCGCATTCGTCTATGAATTGGACGAAGTACTCTCACATTACGACTTGCGCTCTGAGATCTCCCGTAAGATCGGCTATGCTCTCGCTGAGAAGTATGACCGTCTGATCTTCCGCGCCCTGGCTAAGGGTGCACGCCAAGCTTCTCCTGTTCAAGGTAACGCTACCAACAGCATGGAAGAGCCTGGTGGTACTCAAATTGAAGTGGGTGCTACTGCAGATAAAGCTTTCGATTCTACTTCGCTGGTTAATGCATTCTATAATGCTGCCGCTGCTCTGGATGAGAAAGGTGTGTCTCAAGATGGACGTGTGGGTGTTCTCTCCCCGCGTCAGTACTACGCACTTATTCAGGCTATCGACAGCAACGGCCTGATCAACCGCGACGTGCAGGGTTCTGCTCTGCAAAGCGGTAACGGCATCATCTCGATTGCCGGTATCAAAATCTTCAAGTCGATGAACATCCCCTTCCTGGGTAACTACGGCGTGAAGTACGGCGTCTCCGGCGGTCCTGCCTCTCCTGGCAACGTTGGTGACTTCGTTGGTAGCGACACTGAGCTGGAAGACGGCGGCGGTGTCTCCGGTATGAACAACAACTACGGCGAACAGGCTGACTTCGATGCTTCCTGTGGTCTCATCTTCCAGCGTGAAGGTGCTGCTTGTGTTGAAGCTATCGCTCCCCAGGTGCAAGTCACCAGCGGAGACGTTAGCGTGATCTACCAGGGTGATGTTATCCTCGGCCGCTTGGCTATGGGTGCTGATTTCCTGAACCCTGCTGCTTGTGTTGAGCTCTATGCCGGCACTGCAGATGGTGCTTTCGGTACTACCTATCCTGCAAACGCTTCCTGATCGTTTGTACGTATTCAACGGGGGACCTTCGGGTCCCCTTTTTTTTATCTATTCTGACAGATATGCCGTTTCCTACATATGCTGCGTCCACCGAACTGGATGCTGTAAATCAAATACTTAGCAGTGTGGGACAGGCTCCTGTCACCACGCTGGACCTGCAAAACCCTGAAGTTGCTATTACTGTTAACACACTACGTGAAGTCAGTAAACAGGTACAGCTGGAAGGATGGACCTTTAACGTAGAACGTGACTACCAACTTTCACGTAACCCTGCTACAAAAGAAGTTACATACCCTTCTAACACCCTAGCTTTAGATACAAATAGAGATCGTCATGGTGATAACTATGATGTGGTGAGAAGGCAAGGTAAACTATATGACCGATTAAATCATAAATATACTTTTGACGAAGAAATTTATGTAGATGTTCTCTGGTATTTTGACTTCCAAGATCTGCCTCCAGCTATCCAAGCATTCGTAACTGCACGTGCAGCTCGTATGTGTGCGACAAAAATGGTTGGTGACCAAGAACTAAATGCACTCCTGCAAGAGCAAGAACTTAACACCCGAGCTGCTGCTATTGAGGAAGAGTGTCAACAAGGTGATTATTCTATGTTTGGATTCAAAGATGGAAGAAATTACTACACAAGCTATCAACCTTTCCAAGCGCTTAACCGGCAATGAGTACAGTCTCCCAATCAATTCCGAATCTGCTATCAGGTATCTCGCAACAGCCTGATCGTGTCAAACGTCCTGGACAACTTAAAGAAGCAGTCAATGCTTTCCCTGACTTTGCTCTAGGTCTACTAAAACGGCCTGGGGGTAAATTTGTTGCGAAGCTGACAGATGCTACAAATACAGGCAAATGGTTTCCAATCCTTAGAGATAACCAAGAAAAGTACATCGCTCAATATGACAACGATCGCTTTAAAATTTGGAACCTGCTTAACGGTAACCTATCTAGTGTTGACATGGGCACCACTACTGGTCAACCGGGAGCTTGTAATATCGCCAATGTTAAAGCAGCAGTCACAAACTACAATAATGGAGTCACTGCTGAACGGTCTGCCTTAACTGCTCTACATGCAGCTGAGTCAGATTTGGCTAAAAAATTAGAAGGACAATTTGGTACAACTAATGTCCTGTTTAACACTGAGTTTGATCAGCTGTCTAACCCACAAGTAGATAGCTATGGTGATTACTGGAGAGAGCGTATTCATAGTGGTGCTGTAGTTGCAGAAGAAACACAACGACAAGCTACTGCTACCGCTGTACATACCAGTGTACTGACTGGGTTTACTGTTACTAATCAGGGTGAAGGGTATGTAAATATTCCCACTATTAATATATCTGGTTCTGGTAATGGTGCTACCGCTACTGCAGTGTTGGAAAGTCTTGGTACTTTTAAACAGCTTGATTTAACTGAACCTGGTTCTGGTTACACTCATAGGCCAATTACTTCTATCTCTGGCGGTATGTCTGATTATTTCAGCACCGCATTGATGTATGGATTTGGGCAACCTTTGTATGGAATCAATGTTGATGGTAAAAAACGTATTGATTTAATCAATAATGCAGATGAGATTCATTATAGATCTACAGGTGGTGTAACTTTACACGGTCAAGGTAGTGGTTCTGGTGGTAATAATAATTTTAAACCAGACATTGTACCTCCTGAAACTTACGCTAAAACTTATTGGCACTTTGGTGGTGCTGATGCTTGGCAAGAACGGGAGATGATCATCAAACCCCAAGACTTGACAAACATTGAGAAGGTTGGTGTATATGTGTTTGCCGGTTCTGGTAATAACGGCGGCCGTCAACCTACATTTTCTTATAACACCTCACTAGGTACTCCTGGTAACCGACCTATTCGCCCGCATCGTTTAATCGCTAAATTTGTTGTTAAAGATACTGCTCCAACTACTGTTGAGTGGGATGCTGCTGAAAACTATTTACTTGTGGACGGGAACCATCCGGGAGGTACTAATGGTGTTGACCCTGAGTGTGCTGTTGTTGGTGATCCTGGCTTAGGACAAGCAGTTCCTGGGTATACTCACACTATCGATGATCAACGTCCTAACCGTCGTGACATCACGCTTCCTAGCTCTTTAAAACAAGCTAGTGTTTGGATGAAAATTATCCAACCATTTTTTGCTAATCAAAATACAGGGTGGTCATATAATCTAAGCAACTACTGTTTGATGCATATTGATTATATTGATGACAGAAGTGGTGTCTCAGATTCCACAATGACTATCACCAAAAATCCATTGGCTGGTTTCTCTAACCCATCAGTTGAAGCAACTGCTGATATTGTTATTGGCAAGAAGTTAGCTAGCGTCACATTAGATTCACCTGGTAGTGGGTATAATGTAAATGGACAGGACACTGCTGCAACTGTTATCGGTGGATTCCCCTCCGTAGTTGCTGCTATAAGTCCTACTTATCAATCATCTTTTACAACTACTATTACAGATCCTGGTTTAGGATATGTTGATGCAACTGTTGCTGTAAGTAGTGGTGGTGGTACGGGAGCAACTGGGGTTGTTACAACTGAAGGTGGTGTTGTCACTGGCATTACTTTAACGGAAGGTGGCAACAATGATTACAACGATAACCCTACACTCACACTGTCAGCTCCTAACTTAGAAGGTAGTAGGCCTGGACTTACACTAATTCTAAAAGATGATGTAGTTCATGAAGGACATTTAAACTACGTAAGCCTGAAAAGCATTGGATCTGGATTTACAGATGGTTCATACACTGATGTACCTACGACTACAAATGGTACCGGTACTGGTGTAACGGTTGATCTGACTGTTTTTAATGGTCATATTACAGAAGCAACTATTAACACTAACGGTACTGGCTATTACACTGGTGATGAGCTGTACCCTACTGGCTACTCTGGAGCTATTCTACAAGCAGAAGGTATTGCTGTAGGCGCTGAGCAAACAGATTATCATCCTCTCTTAGCAAGTACTGGATTCCGTGCTTTTAAAATTGAAGACAGCATTGCACCACAGTATACAGCTGCACAAGTGACTGCAGCCGAAACAGCTTATCAAACAGCTGAAACTGCTTACAACACTGCTGTAAGTAATCTGGCAACTTTAAAAACTGCATACGACACAGCTGATTCTGCTTGTGTGATTACATCTCAACCTAATACTGCATATCTACACGGTGCAGACCCAGAAGACATTGAGTTGTTAACTTTGAATGATTACACTTTTGTTGTAAACAAAAAGAAAATTGTTCAAATGAAACCAGATTTGACTCATCAAGGTGGTTTAGATGCTAACCGAGCACACGTGTTGATCGCATTGGTAGCTTTTAGCTCTGAATACATTGTAACCCTAGACGGTACTGATTACTCATACACAACCGCAGCTAGTGGTGTCAACGCTGATACTATTGCAAGTAACCTTGCTAGTACTATTAATGCTGCTGGTTATACAGCTACAGCTGTTGGTCCTGGTCTTTATATCACACGTTCTACTCCATTTACTATTGCTACTTCCGGTAGTGCCTCTAGTGAAGGTATCTTTGCTATTACTGATGTTGTAGAAAACACAACTCGTTTGCCTGCACAAACTAAAGACGGTTACATTATTCGTGTTGTTAATTCAGAAGATATTGATATCGATGATATGTATCTGGAATTTATTACTGACAACAACGCTGGATTTGGTAACGGTCACTGGGAAGAATCCACAGCACCTGACATTACATATAAGTTTGATGAGCTGACAATGCCTCATCAACTTGTTAACGATGCTCCTGGTGAGTTTACGTTTGCTCCAGTTGATTGGAACGACCGTCTCGTTGGTGATGACCTTACTAACAAGAAACCTAGTTTTGTTGGACATACAATTAGTCATGTTTTCTTTTACAGGAACCGTATGGGATTCCTGTCAGGACAAAACGTAGTACTCAGTAAAGCTGGTGATATCTTCAATTTCTGGAATACTTCTGCGCAAGCAGCGACTAATGATGATCCCATCGACATCTCTGCTGCTGGTAAACGGCCAGCATTTTTGAATTATGTCGAACCTACTGCTGTGGGTTTGGTTATGTATTCAACTAACGAGCAATTCTTGTTGACTACTGACTCTGATATTCTTGCACCAACATCCGCTAAGGTCAACATCTTAAGTGGTTACGAGTGTGATGATAAAATTGAGTCTGTTAGTTTAGGTACTACACAGGCATTTGTTTCTAAAACCCCTTTGTATGCTCGACTGTTTGAGCTGAATGATATCTCAGCTGATGCACCTCCTATCATGAATGACGTTTCGGCACCAGTGCCTGAACTTATTCCTGCTAGTGTAAACTCTATTGTATCCTCACCTGCTCTTGCTGTTGTATCTTTGGGAGAAATCGGTAAGAGTACTTTGTATCATTATCGTTTCTTGGCTAAGTCAAGGGATGAGAAACTGCTGCAATCTTGGTATAAATGGGAGCTAACTGGCACACTACTGTCTCAATTCTTTGACAGCAGTACTTGGTATGCAACTGTTGCTAATGGAACAGATGTATATGTACAGTCATATGATATGACTCAATCTAGTGAGCAGGGTTTCTTAACGTTGCCTACTGGAGAAAAGACTGATGTGTGTCTAGATTTGTTTGATGTAAACCCACATCGAACCTATGATGCTGCTAACGATAAAACTAGAATCTTCTTAGGTTATGATAGTGTATCTGGAAAACAGCTTAACGTACTTGTGCTGGGTGGTTATATCGGAGACGCAAGCCTACAGTCTTCTACATCAGTGGGTGCTGTATTGCAACCAACAATTGAAGGCAATGCAGGTGAACAGTATGTAGATATTGATGGTGATTTTAGAGGGCGAAATCTTATTGTAGGGTACAACTACGACATGATTGTAGAGCTCCCCACTTTCTATCGTTACAAGATCGCTCAATCTGGCTCTGTTACTAATGATGATATCTCAAGCCTAATTGTACATAGACTAAAAGTTAGAACTGGACTTAGTGGTCCAATTACTTATCAAGTAAATATTACTGGTCTAGATACCTGGGATGATACCATCAGTGTCACCCAACCAAACCAATATCAACTTAACAACGTAAACATGCAAGCAAGTGCGACACACGTTGTACCTGTCTTCCAGCGCAATGAGAACCTTAGTGTACGGATTGTTGGCAACACGCCATTCCCTGTATCCCTCCTCGGTTTAGATTGGGAAGGCAAACTAAATCGACGTTTTTATCGGAGGGGATAAAGTATGAGTAAATTATTTAGCGGCACTACCTGGGGAGATGTAGCTACAGCAGGTGCATTTAGCCTGGTACAGGCTGGTATTGGTTATTTCTCTGATAAACACTCAGCTGAAACCGAATACAAAAATCAAAGACGTAATTTTAAATTACGAGTAGAGCAGGCTAATAGGGAAACTGCTGCAACAAATAGAGGCATCCGTGCTGATAATGCTTATGCAATGTATGAGCATGGCATCAGGAAACAGATGTCTAAGGACCAGATGGCATTTAATGCGAGTGCTGCTAACATTGCTTATGTCAGTGAGCAGCAACGCATCAATGAAATCACTACTGCATTTGCTTTTAGAAATGAAGCAATGCGTGGTCAATTTATGGAAGCTCAAGGTTACAACGCAGCTTTAAATGAAGGCAATCGTGGCGCATCGTTTGAACGAGCTGCTGCAATTGGTACTGCAGGTAACTTTGGTAGAGCAAAACAACAAGCAGTCCAAGGATTGTTTGGCCAACAACGCGAAAGTAGGAGTAGGATGGATCAAATTGCTCTACAACAGTATGGCGCTGATCTGCAGGCTGATGCTATGAGCCGTACCTTACCTTACCTTAAGCGTCAAATAGATCCTATTAATCCCGGTAGGGGACCACAAAGAACCTTCAACAGCGGTATGCAAATTGCTAACCGACTTGGTGGAGCGGCAATGAACACTGTAGGAATGTTAATGTGAAGAAGTTTGAAGCAGGTAGTCTGTATCAACCCGCTGCGCAGAGCCAAGGCTTTGCACCTATTCGGGTTCCAGATTATACCACTCTGCTAAGGCAGAACGAACAACGCAGACAACAAGACGAAGCAAATCAAGAACGACAAGCTCAACGACAAGATGAGTTTGATCGTATGAACATGGAATTTATGAACAGCGTTGATACTAAACGCGCTGAACAGATTGCCATGATTTCTGAAACTGCTGGTAAAGCAGTTAAAAAACTAGAAGAAGGTTACATTAAGCAGCAAGGCGAGTTCGGCTTAATGAAAGCCTACACAGAAGGTATTCCTGATGAAATTAGGAATGCCTATAATGAACAGAAAATCTCTGATCAAGCAATAGATGCGGAAGCTAAGGCTACTGCAGCTGAAGCTGAAGCAGCAGGCGCACCTACTGATGTCTCCAGTACTTTGAGAGGCCTCAGTAAGTGGGCACGTGATGGTTACTTAAAAGGGATTAGTGCGCAAGCAGGTGCCGAGTATCCTGCTATTCGCCAACAACTTGCAGGACATGTACGTGTACAAGTTCCTGGTAGAGAGGAACCTATTCTATTAGAACAAGCAAGAACATCTGCAGAATACAATGCTGTTGTAGCTGAAATTGATCGGCAGTTTATGGCTCAATTTGCTGGAGTTTCTCCTGCAATTTTGAACGAAACTCTGTTTCCGCAAATGAAGGCGTACAATAAAAAAGAATCCATTGCCTTCGCTGCTAAACTTAAAACTGCACATGAAGAGCAAAAGAAACAGGAGTTCAAAGATGAAATCTTTACTATTACTAGGACTCCAGCATTAGTTCAAGAGCATTTAATGAACGCCATCCAGCGTCACGCTGCTGGCTATGGTCCTGGTGCTAACGGTAAAGTTCGTAAAATGTTCTGGGAGCACTATGTTACGCTTACAGCTAATGGTAAGATACCACCGGAAGTTTCCGACTTCCTTGAAGGTAAAGTAGGTGGTGGTTTAACGTTTGACGCTTTTGATGGTTCTGGGAAAGTTTTTTTCCATAAATACTATGCGAATGAGCTTAGTACACTTAAGTTAGACGTTAAACGTTTACAAGCTGATCGTGCTAAAATTGCTATAGAAGAGCAGGAAACGTTAAAATTAACACGAGAATTTGATCAAGGACTAGAAACGTTTTACGACCAACGTGGTATTCCACCTACTAAAGAGGAAATCCACGAAGCTTACCAAAAATTTTGGCAAATTGATGGCATCAGCTACGCTGACAAATCTCCTTATTTAGAAGCTGTAATAGCTAAAGAAGAGCATGATATAGATACAGATTTCTATCATCTACAAAATTTAATAGATAGGAACCATTCTGTTACGGAATCACAATTATCTAATTTTCACATCGAAGCTGTACAAAGAATCCGTACTCTTTATAAAGATCGTATTGTAGATGAGGGTGAACAATTTGAATCTCCATTTAGAAAGGATTTTAAAGAAGTTGCTAAAGGCATTTCTAATGATATCATCAAAGCTCAAGGTTTCCATAGAGGTGTAGCTAACACCGACTTTGAACGTAATATGATGGCAGAATACGATAAAGCCTATCGTATGTTTATGTCTAAAGATAATAGCAATCCAAAAGCTGCACATGATCAAGCTGAAGCACTAGTACGTACTAAGGCAACAACTGTAGATCCAACTACTAAAAAATACAATAGCTCTTTACTGGGTTACAAACCTCCAACACCTGTTTATAAAAAATACAATGCTCTCGCAACTGTTGCTGCCAATGGCAATAATTGGCGTGCTGCAATCCCCGCTCTTAAAGACGACGCCGAATCTTTGGCATTCTGGAATGGGAAAGGACCACTCCCTCTAGTTTTCAGATCAATGGCTGCATCTCTGAGAAACACTGATGGTAGTAGGGTTAGTCCTTTTGATTTTGCAGCTGCTCAATATAAAGAATGGACTGGTAAAGATTTACCTAAACCAAAGTCTCAAGAAGTTTTAGATAAATTAGATTACTCTAGCTGGGAATTAGTCAACCACAAACCATCAGAAGGTAGGCTCTATCGTGCTGGTACAAATGGTAACTGGCAACCAATTTTGGATATGATTGCTAGTGTCGAATCGAAAGGATTTGGTGACTATAATGCAATGAATGTTCCTTATACTCATGTACCATCTAACAGTGAGAAAACACTTGGCAAAGGTCTTGTTAAAATGACAATTGGTGATGTGCTTGATCTCATGGAACAGGATAAACTACATGCTGCTGGCCGTTACCAATTCACCAACCATCAGGGTGATGCTGTAGGACGGCGTGGTCAAGGTACTTTGTATGAAACTATGCTTGCTGCTGGTTTGTCACGAGATGATATGTTTAATGAAGCAAATCAAGATAAACTTGCTATTACTCGTATGTTGTGGCGCAAACAACATGGTGGTGCAACCATAGGTAACTTTGGAAATGAATGGGAAGGTTTCAAAGGATTAGATACAGAGCGTAGAAATAAATTACAAGTTCTATTAGACGCACTTCCCTCTCGTTCTCCTTATAACACTATCGAGAATTTAGACCCTAGAGTTATGAGGACCTTAGTACCATGAATGAAAACGAAATTTCAAAAGGAGATGAAAGGTTTACACCTGAAACCGAGTATCTAAGGGAAGAGATGGAAGATGCACGTTTCACTGGCGATGTAGCTACTGAAATGGCAACGATGCGTCAAGAGCAGAAAGATCAGGCTGAGTTTCAAATGCAACGCCGTCAAGCTGAGCTCAAAGACCCACACTCTACTAAAGATCCAAGTCAATTTGGTTTCGGAGAAAACGTTAAAGAACTGCAAAACGCTATCGTTGGTGGTGGTCGTGATACAATCAGCTCTGGTCTTACTATCACTGAACGTGCGATTGATATGGCACGTGGGGAAAATGTGGGTAGTAAGGACTACAAACTAGATTGGGATCCTCTTGGTGGTGATCTTAACCCACAAACCCGTACGTGGTGGGGTGAAATGATTCGTGGTGGTGTGCACTTCGGTACATCCGCTCTTGCTATTACTGCAGGTGCAGCTGCTGTCGCAGCAACTCTCCCAGCTTCTGGTACTGCTGCAGCTGTAGGTACTGTAGGCGCAGGTGCTGCTGCAGGTGCTAAAGTAGGTGCCTTAGCTAACGCATTGCGTTGGGTTGCTACTGGTGGTAAGCTTGCTGCTAATGCTAAGAAGATTCCCCTGTATTCTAGAGTTGGTCATGGTCTTGTGACTGGCGGTATTACTGATCTTATCTCTGAATACTCACAGCAAGATAACGCTTCTGGTGCTCTTGCTAAACGCTTGGGAGACAGATACCCGTCATACCTGCAAGTACTTGCTACTAAAAACTCTGACTCACCTTTGATGAAAACGTTGAAGAACGTTGTTGAAGGTGGTATTACCGGGTCAATTTTGGAAACAGCAGTTGGTGGTGTTGGTCGGGCACTGGATCGTGGCCAACCAGCTCCTGGCGTCAAAGCTGTTGGTAAAGAAGCAGAGATGAAACCTGACCAGATTGAAATGGTCACAAAGACAGGTGATGAAATCCTAGAACGTCAACGTGTTAAAGCTGAAAATGTAGCTAAAGAAGCTGTCAACACTCGACTGAAAAACGAAACATCTCAAGATCTATTTGCTCGTGGTATTGACTTTGAAAAGTTGACTCCTGAAGAACAGATTACTGAGATGACACGATATGCGTCTAAAAAACCAAAAGACTTCAATACGTGGTCACCTCCTGAAACTGCAGAACAACGAGCTACTCGTAAAATGCAGGAGCGGCAAGCTAATATTGATGAGCAGATTGTTGAGCAGGGACAACTAGAACTAGAGTTTCCTGGGTTCCGTGCACACAAAAACAAACCGCTGGCTGATTTTCACCAAGGTAATCCTATCTCTACTGGTAGTGCCTATGAGGCGTCTAAAGATCTCAAGCTTATCCACAGGAGCTATGAACACCAAGACGGTTCTTCTGCTAGTGTATTGACTACTGCTGCTGCAGAACGTATTGCTAACGAAGGTTTTGGTAACGTTAAGTTTAACAAAAAACTAGCAATTGAGATGCTTGGTGATGCACGTTATCAAGCGTTAAGACGTGAACTTAAGCGTGAAGGTAAAAATCCTGATGCAATTTTTAAAGATGCGTATGAACGTATGCTTGAAGTTGTTGAAGGTAGAGATGCTGGTAGGATGAATCCCGATGACTACTATGCAAAAATCAACGAGGATATAACTTACCGTACTGGTGGTAGCGACAGCATGGAAGCTTGGGCAATGGAAAACGTTGTTGCAGCTGACTTGATTGTTAGCTCTGTACTGAAACAAGCTCGTGATTTAGGTATTGCTGCACGTGAACTAGTTGATCATGTAGACATTACTGACACTGATTCTGTCCTATCTAAACTGCGTAATAATATTGTTGTTGGACTTGAAGGTGCTAAACGTGCACGTTACTTGATTAGCCAAGAGTTCCGTAGCTTGCAACGTATCGATCCTAATGGATGGAAAGCAAAAGGTAAGGAACATCTTGCTGATATTCATAACACAACTAAAGCACAAGTTGATATGATGCTTGAGCTTGCAACACGTTCACCTAATGATGATCTGCTTCATGCAGTGTTAGAAGCATTCTCTCAATCTAATAAGATGCAAAACTGGCAAGATCTTGATGCATATATGCGTAAGAAACTGCTAGGAGAAACCACAGAATCTGGTGTACGTAAGACTGGTGCTATCATCAAAGAGCTCCAAGGTGTTATGATTAACAGTGTACTTAGTGGTCCTAAAACGCCATTACGTGCAATGATGGGTACTTCTACTGCTGTATTCACTAGACCAATGGCACAGCTTATTGGTGGTGCTGCAAGGTATGTGACTTCTGGTTTTAAAGATGCAACTGATATTCAACATGCATTGGCGTCTGCTAACTCTATGATGCAGACTCTACCTGAAGCATTTACTTATTTTAAATCTAGGCTTAACAGCTACTGGAGTGGTGATATTTCTACTATCCGTAACCGCTTCCAAGAATACGATAACGCTGACAACCATTGGGCATTGATGGGTGAATGGGCAGAAAGTCGTGGTAGTGCAGGTGATCGTGCTGCTTATTTTGTAGCAAGTCGCGCTCGTGCTGCTAACGACACTAACCTGTTTACTTATTCAACTAAGTTGATGGCAGCTACTGACGATGCCTTTACAATGATTCTTGCACGCGCTCGTGCGAAAGAAAAGGCATTGAACTTGGCATTTGAAGCTAAAGGTGATGGTCTACTGTCAGACATTAACCCTGACATGATCAAGCATTTTGAGGATAACTTCTACAGAGAAATTTTTGATGAAGCTGATGGCTCAATCAACGATAAAATGCTTTCAATTGCTAGAGGCGAAGCAACACTTACTAAAGATCTAACTGGTTTTGGT
>CEVQ01011704.1_pt1 | contig 29522 bp, 29 predicted proteins | sample 356551 | NCBI WGS metagenome assembly CEVQ01 (sample SAMEA2623756, study PRJEB7988) | marine metagenome | biome: marine biome (ENVO:00000447); feature: mesopelagic zone (ENVO:00000213); material: "saline water (ENVO:00002010), including plankton (ENVO:xxxxxxxx)" | depth 250 m | reverse complement strand
CCGTCCGGTTAAAAGCCGGACGCTCTACCTAGCTGAGCTACAGGCCCCTAACCGACATGACGTACTCTACCCTGCCGTACGCTGTCCGGAAAGCCGTTTACGTCGCGGTAGGTATATAATGACTTCGTTAGAAGCAACGCATCATAACATCACAACCTCTAGTTAAAAAGAAACCCCATCAATTATCGGCCGTAGTTCTCTTAATATCTAGCTTACTACTATCACTATATGTCTAATTTAAGCACTCTTAAACCTTATTTCTTAAAAGCTACTGAAGAAGCGGCCATAGCAAGCGCAAAATGGCGAGGTAAAGGAGATAGAAAAGCTGCAGATGCAGCAGCTGTAAAAGCCATGAGAAAAGTTTTCGACGACGTCCCTTTCGATGGAAAAGTAGCTATCGGAGAAGGCGAGAGAGATGAAGCACCAATGTTGTACATAGGTGAACAATTAGGAAATGAAATTAACAATCCTAACGTTCCTAAAGTGGATATTGCAGTAGATCCTTTGGAATGTACAAATCACTGCGCATTAGACAAACCAAACGCAATCGCTGTTTTGGCAGCAGCACCACGAGGGACTTTACTAAATGCCCCTGATTGTTATATGGACAAAATAGCTGGCCCACCAGAATTGGTCGGCGAAATCAGTTTAGAAGCATCAGTAGAAGCAAATGTCGAATCGGCCGCAAAAGCACTTGATAAAAAAATAGAAGATTTAACAATAACTTTCATGGATCGTTCCAGACATGATGATTTAAGAAAACGCCTAAAATCAATGAATGTTAATCTTGCCCCAATAGGCGATGGAGACGTTTCAGCATCAATCTTTGCAGCTAATTCAAAACATTCTGTTGATATGTTAATGGGCATTGGCGCAGCTCCAGAGGGAGTAATTTCAGCAGTTGCAATTTTAGGAATGGGGGGTGTTTTTGAAGGACAATTAAAATTTCAAGTACCTTCAGATGTGGGTATGGATTTACAAAATGAGCAATATGAAAGGGCACGTAAGATGGTGTCTGGAGACTTAAATAAAATCAGATCAGCTGAAGAACTATGTACCAGTAAAGACTCCTTATTCGTAGCCACTGGTGTCTGTTCAGGATATCTTCCAGGCGTCATTTTTAACAAGAATTCAGTTATTACAGAATCACATATCATCGATGTTCATTCAGGCCAACAAGAATATCCAAAAACCAGCAGAGAGCTTTAATTGAAAGCATAATCTTATTTTTCAAAGCTAAATAGGAGTTTCATGGACACGCAACTTTTGGAAGAGACAGTGAATGCTATAGTGGCCCCAGGCAAGGGAATCCTAGCAGCAGATGAAAGTACACCAACTATGGGTAGCCGCTTATCTCAAGTAGGCGCAGAAAACACCGAAAACAACAGACGAGATTTCCGAGAACTTTTATTCACTACCGAAGGTATGGAAGAGAATATTTCCGGAGTTATTTTATTTGATGAAACATTACGTCAACAAAGTGCAGACGTAGGCACACTAACTGATAATTTAATCAAAAAAGGAGTTATACCAGGTATCAAAGTAGACAAAGGCGCTAAGAATTTAGCTAATAGCTCTAATGAAAAAATAACAGAAGGTTTGGATGGTCTCCGCGATAGATTAAACGAGTATTTCGAATTAGGTGCACGCTTCGATAAATGGCGCGCAGTCATAACTATTGGAGATGGAATTCCTACTGATTACTGTATAGATGCAAATGCCCACGCCCTAGCCAGATATTCAGCTCTTTCACAGGAAGCTGGCCTCGTACCTATTGTAGAACCTGAAGTTCTTATGACAGGTAAGCATTCCATCGAAACTTGCTACGAAGTAACAAAGAAAACATTGAATTCAACATTCAACGAATTACGCGCTCAAGGCGTTCATTTACCAGGTATATTACTTAAGCCAAATATGGTCATTTCAGGTTTAGATTGCCCTACACAAGCAGGTCCAGACGAAGTAGCAGAGCAAACAATCAACTGTTTTACAGAATGCGTACCTTCTGACGTTAACGGCATCGTTTTTCTATCTGGCGGTCAAACGAGTATAGAAGCAACAGACCACCTCAGTCGTATGAATTCTATGGGTTCACACCCGTGGCAACTTAGTTTTTCTTACGGCAGAGCATTACAACACGATCCATTGATGACATGGAATGGTAGTAATGAGAATAAAGAGACCGCACAAAACACATTTCTAAAACGTGCCAAATTGAACGGGTTGGCAAGATATGGAAACTACAATACAGACATGGAATAATCTATTCCATTTCTAATAACACTTTACTAGAATCTCTAATTAAACCAACTGCCCATTTCGCTATAACAATACCACCTACTATCCCCACTATAGGGTCTAACATCGCCCAACCAAAACTTTTACCCAACAAAAGGGCAAAAATTACAAAAATAGATACTAATGCATCAGCAAGAACATGCAAATACGCACCTCTTAGATTTAAATCATCAATATCATTCGAATTAGTTAACCACCCTCCAAAAGTATTCAAAACATGATTAAAATCTTCTAAATATCCTCCCAAAATTCCCCATTTTTCTGAATCTAATTCATGACTATGTTCATGACTATGTTCATGACTATGATGGTGGCCATCACCCAATATATATGCACAATACAAATTCACAAAAAGCCCTATGATCGCCACTATTATTGCTTCTTTATATTTAATCGTCACTGGCTCATATAAAGCACTCAATGCCTCATATCCAATATATAATGCAACAATAAACAGAACAATCGCACTTGCAAAACCACCAAGCGCATTTACCTGCTCAGTTTTTTCTGGATTATTTTTAATATTAGGATCTGTTCTAGCAAAATAATAGGCATACAAAGTAATTCCCAATGCAGCTGCATGTGTACCCATATGCAATCCATCAGCAAGTAACGCAACAGAATTAGATACAATTCCAGTTCCAATCTCTATAACCATCATAATCAAAGTTATGATAACAACAGTTCTAGTCCTCTTTTCTCCATCATTTTCATGCATATGATCGGTTTGAAGAGGTTGATGCATTAATCCTCCATTCCATTGCTTTCTTTATTAAAATTTTCATACATTTTAAAATCCATCAATAAACTCTTTTTAATCGATTTAGGTATTTTCAAATATAATGAAGAAGGCATCGGAATTAAAATAGAAGTTTGCTCTTTATATTTCAAATAAGTTTTATCATCTCTGTACTTTTTATTTGCAGATCTCTCTAAAATAGGAATCCCACTTACAAAAAGAAGTAAGAAACAAGTCCATATCAAGCCCATAATTGTCCAAGCAGGCACTCCTCCACTGTAACAAAATAGAAAAATCCCACTCCATAATAAAATATTTCCAAAATAATTGGGGTGTCTGCTGGTTTTCCAAAGACCAATTTCACACCATTTACTACTAATTTTTTTATGACTATATTTTGTATAATCTGCCAAAGTTTCAATACCCAAACCAATTAAAAATAGAAAAATCCCCACATAAGCTAAATTATTATTTTCTATAAATTCAGTATTAATTTCTAGACTATTGAAGTATATTACAGGCAATGATAGTGTAAATATCCATATAATTTGTAATATCCAAAAACCAAAAAATTTCCAAAAATCCCCTCTAATATCATCGAATCTACTATCTTCTCCCCATTCTAGAATTCTAGAAAATAAATACCAACCAAGTCTAACACTCCATATCACCACCATTAAAGATGCAATTATTTTCGGATAAGAAAAATCCTCCCCCAACCATAAAGTTACAAGAGCCAAAATCGCAAAATTACTAGTAGCCGCTAAATCCGTAACTTTGTCAAATTTCAGCGTGTACGCTATGAAGAAAAAACTCATTTGCATGCACACTGTTAGTAACAGCGAAATCAAAATCAAATGTTCGTCGTTTTCTATTACTTAATCTTCTCGAGGTTTTGCCTCGTTAACTTTCAACTCTCTGCCATCAGCATCGTGACCATTTAATGCCTCGATAGCTGCGCCAGCTTCGTCTGCAGTTGCCATTTCGACAAACCCAAATCCACGGCTTCTGCCGCTCATACGGTCCACAATAACTTTTGCAGACGTTACCTCACCGTGCTCTCCGAAGAGTTCACCCAACTTATCATCGTTGAATGACCACGGCAAATTTCCTACATAGATGTTTTTACTCATTTCTATCAAACCTTCCTTGTTACCAAGGTGACCGTTCAGAAGCTCCCCTTCTTAAAGATTATCGTTAAGTTTAAGTTTCGTTATTATTATAATTCTATACCTAAAATAAATGCTAATATCGCTATACCCATCCCCTGCTTAATCGTTTTTTGACCTTTGAAATACTCACCATTTTTCGCACTATATATTCCATATAACATCATAATATTGGCTAAAGTTACAAAGACTAAATATCTTATCTGTCCATCTCCAGTAAATTTACTATATGCACCATACGAAAGAGCAATCGCGATAAATAAAAATACCCCTCCAACATTCAAAGCACGTTCAATTCCAATCCTACTCGGCAACGTATTTCGATCAGTATCTCCTTCTAAATCTTGTATATCTTTCACAATCTCTCTGGCTATTGTAGCTAAAACTGCAAGCCCAAATATCCACATGGTTTTTTCTGAATTTTCTACAACAGAACCAGCGTAGAGAAAAACCGCCCCAGATAACAAACCCACAATAATATTTCCAGGCAGCCCCTCAGCTTTCATTGAGTTTTCATACATAATTAACAAAATCACTCCACCTAATGCAATTCCAAACGGTATCGCATTATCTGGTATTTTAGATACTAAAATCACTAACCCAATTAACAACAAACTCTTAGCGTAAAGAATAGCATTCTTCTCACTTATCCTTCCTGAAGGAAGCGGTCGATTTGGATGATTCTTCCGATCAGTTTCTCTGTCATTGTAATCATTTAATGCATTCCCTCCACCGACTAACATCATACTACATAGGATGGCTATTTCTAAATCATCTCGATAAATTGAATTACCAATATCACGTCCAACAGCTACGAAAGCTCCAACAAAAACTGCGAAAGCCGCCAATATCACGTTGCCCGGCCGAAGCAATTGAAGATAAGCTAACACAATTCGGAAGTTTCACCCGTTGTTAAAAGAAAACCCTTCATTCTAAATATGTATTGAGAACCGGTTTTTCGTCAAGATGGAAGAACATGTAGAATGCCCACCACGTTATTATGTCCAACGAGTCCATCAGATTTTCCATACCGCTGGCATTCTTTCCATAACCTTTACTTTCCGTTTCCATCCAATCTTCCATTTCTTCTAATGTATCACATACTTGATGGTAACACCAATATCCATCTACCAATCCACCATAACCCAAAGTAATAGTCCCCAAATTCGTTTGAAATGAGTCATGATCACTTCTGGCAGTCGTGTCTTCATAAATTATTATTTCAGGCCTTCCTTGCTCAATCCACGAATGATATTTCCATTCGTCTTCACAAGTTTCTGCTATTGGCTCACACGAAGCATTTCCTACTAATATGTCTTGATACATCGCAACGTTAATTGCATCCGCCCCCACCCATTCTGTAAGGTGTACCATTTCTGGTTGATTAACCATATCGAAATCATTTGAAGGACCGATGTATAGTCTCAGAGGCCAAGTTTCATTATCTTTTGGATATCCATCATAATCTGGTTGAGGGTCTGGATCACAATCACCTTCTCCACCACCATGTTCACCACCACACGGCGCCCCACCACCACCAGGCCAATTTACGCCAGCCATGTCTAAATTTACATAATTAGTAACAGTTACATCTGGATTTTCTTCTTTTACATAATGATCGGTCCAGTAGTCGCTTCCTCGTTTTCCACCTTCTTCACCAGACCACAGACAGAACACCATCGTTCTTCGAGTTTGAAAATTTGAAACTGCTTCAGCTACAGCTAAGACCATCGAAGTACCGGCCGTATTATCATATGCCCCAACCCTGGTTCCATACGTTCTCTCACCCGTTTCATGAGGATCTGCTAAGCCCAAGTTTGAGGGGGGTGCTATATCAAAATGAGCTCCAAAAACCAACCATTCATCAGAATATGTTGTACCATATTTATATCCACAAATATTGTAAGCTTCAGGGTTTTGATTGTCCATTATATCTACAAAATCATACCTATGGGCTTTGACTTCATCTAAACCATAACTCTCAAGCTCAGCTATCAGAAATTGTGCAGCTTCTTCATAAGCCAAGTTTCCTTGTCCGGCCCATCTATTCAGATATCCACAGGCTAAATCAGCAGTTAATGGACAAAAACTCTCATCAGTAATCATGGCTAAATGATCGTATACAATTCTACCATTTACTAACCCAGTTGAATACAACCCTCCCTGATCCTTTCCATAAGTTTCATGCATCTTCCGTTCTACAGGTATCATTACAGCCACTACCTCTCCTCCATTGTCATTACTTTTATTCATCATCGGAACGCCCCCAATCATCTCTCCGATTCTTTCAACACCATTGGCAGAGGAATCCTTGACGCCATCTCTAGAGACCCATTGATTCCACGATTCACTTGAATCTCTAATAGGCCAATTAGTTCTTCCCCATTCACTTATGAAGAAATACGCTTTGTTAATTCTTGGCGGAGCTAATATATTCAAATCTTTGTTTTCTCCTTTCTTTAAATCTAACACAGTACCATTCTGAACTAACCCGTCGTCATTTACAATTAGATGGGGTATGAATACCGATAAGTCCCGTTCTACAGAGAATTCTATATTCTGAATCTCACCCCCGATCAACACTGAAGGAGTTACTATCAAATCCTCCGATTCGAACCCACCAGACAAAAATCCACTACCTAAACATCCCGAAAAAGTCGGAAAGACGAGTAGCAAAACTAAGAGCAAAGATTCAGATCTCATTAATGTGCGACAAAACTCTCATACAAAAACCTCTCGCTCACCGTTAAGTTGAAAATACCGCCCTTTTTACAGGTGTAGTGTGGCTATTCTTAACACCATTTAGAAAGCATTTTTTTGTAGGCCTATTCACAGGCCTAATTCTCTCTATAGATTTAGCCATAATTAGTGCACTAAGCGAAGCTTTCGGTATAGAATACATCTCTTCTTGGTATACACGACTCTTTGGATTCGTTACAGGACTAACAATAATCGGCTCAATGGGGTTGTGGTTACTACGGTCTTTCGGCGATTCATATTCTAAAAATCCAGATATGATTCTATGTTTGATTGTTTTACTCGTCGCCACAATGTGGACATTAAATGTATTAAACGAAAGTATGCAATTAGATAGTGAAAAATTCTCACAAGAAGATATAGAGATAGTTAAATCTAAAAATTTCAAACTCATGACTACGCTGTATCATTACGTCGTCGCAATAGGGTGGATATATTTAGTTCCAAGACTCACCGAACCTGAACAAGATCCAATTGAAGGTCTACGCACAAAATTCTTATTAAATCGATAAAAATAGCTAAGTACCTCTCAAGACTTCATAGAATTATATATGTTTGATTTAACCAACACTATAGACAAGAGAAATAGAGCAATATTACTATTCTTAATATTTTTTACAGCTCTCTTTTCAGGATTCCATTCGGACATAGGAAGAGAAACAAATTCTAGAGAACCATGGTCCTATCCAGACAGTCCTTTTTGGCAGGCATCTTACAGATCCGATCAAATTTTACCGGCAGAATATCATCAAGTCTATGTACTGGTTATGGGGGAGAGTGAACAAACTACAGGACACAATACATTGGACATGAGCGTCCTTAGGGACGTTACTAGCAGGCACGACCAAGTACTATCAGATGAGAAAGTTTCACAATATTTCGATCATGATTTCAATTCCATGGTTTTACGTAACACAACTACCGGTCCATGGGGTATAGCAGAAACCGTACGAGATATCATGGACAAAAAAAGCCCACTATATCTTCCTAAAGAATACGGCGGAATAAATTACACGGGTCCAGATTTTTTGAACGCCACTGATGAGAATTTATCATACGTTCTAAATCATTTGATGAATACTCGTACAAATGATGGCACTTATTGGGCTAGGGGGCTAACATCTCCAGATTTGTGTATTATATCTTTAGATGGCAACTGTACAAAACCGCAAAATTCCGACAACGAACCAATACAAATGAGCGCACAATATGGCGAAGTTTGGACAGCTAGAGGATTCTGGGTCGTTGCCCAAGCCAATTCAACCCGTCTTTTCTCTGATTATTCATTGACTGCAGATGGTGATAAACCATATTATGAACTATATGAAAAATTAGTAGATGATTATTATTATGATTTAGAATCAGATCAACCAGTTTCTTACTATGGTTATGGTGCAATAAGTCTGGAAATGGAAAGAGAAGTAAATTCCACCATGCCGTTGGTTGGAGTTTCTTTTATTGCTATGGTCATTCTTTTAGGAGTATATTTTAGAGACTGGCGAGACACATTTTTCAGCGCATTTGGCTTATTACTTTTGATGAGCAGCATGTTCGCTAATTTACAATGGCTCGGCTATCCCCAAACCCAAATTTCCGCGATGTTACCCATTTTAATGCTTGCACTAGGGGTTGATTTTACAGTTCATAGCTTAACTAGATGGAAACGACTAACTTTCACACACCCTTCATACAATAAGAAACCAAGACAAGCAAGCGCCGAAGGTGCATTCAACTCTATAGAGTCTCTCTTTCCAGCTTTAGGAATTGCTACAATCACTACAATGGTTGCCTTTGGCACTGCTTCAATGAGTAAAATTCCAGATTTATACGAATGGGGAATTTTAGCTTCTATTGGAATTTTAGAGGCTTATTTGATTATGGGGGTTTTTACACCCCTCATTCGTAGCGTATGGCCACCAAAAATCAATGACAAAACCATCACAAAAGTTGATCCTATAAAACAACCTCAAGTATCTAGAAATCCACTATTTCGTTTAATGTGGATTGTTGCAGGGTCATTTTGTATTGTTTTAGGTACTATTGGAATATGGGTCCCCGGCCTCCCAACAACCAGTTTCTATGTTCTTGCAGCAGCATTCTATGCAAGAGGCTCTCAAAGATTGTATGATTGGCTACTAAATCATAAATTCTTTGGCAAACCCATACGAGATTACAGAGAAGGTAGGGGGATGCCATTCCGTTCAAAACTTTACACCCTCTCTATGATGTGGATTGCAATTCTCGTCTCAGTTCATTATCTAACTATAGCAGGAGATCCAGGTTATGGGCAATTAACAATCATATTTGTCGGGTTAATCGGTACATGGTTTCTTTGCTTCAAAGTTCCAACACAATTTGAAAAAAATAGCAACGACTCTCTAAATAATTTCTTTCAAAAATCATTCGAAACAACTTTAATAACTAATTATTTACGTAAAAAATCAAAAGGAATAATCATAGTTTTTGCAATTCTCACTCTTCTACTTTCCCCCCTCCATCTCGGCCATCCCGAATCAACTTTCGAAATACGAGATTATGCTGATAATGAATCTAGATTAGTTCAAACAATCGTCATCGGTAAAGTGACTTTTACAGAGGAAGGAGAACCTGGCTTCTATTTGGTAGAAGGACAAAACCTAGAGAATTTCGAAACGCTATTATTATTGGAAGATCTTTATTCAAATTTAGAAGAGAGAGGACTAGTCGCTTATTGGGTTCCATCAGTTACAAATTTAATACGTATACAGTCAACTCTTGCAATATCAACAGGACAAGGACATGTCCCAACCAGTATAGATCCAATTTCAGGTCTCCCTACTGATTCAGAAGATACTTACAAAATTCTGGTCGATATTTATAGAAATGGAACAAGATCCCTCGACTCAACTTTTCAATTAACACCAGGAGATGCAAAGGCAACATACAATCTAGATGATAACAACCTTACTCATTTGAAAATATGGTTCATGGTTGGAAAAGCAGATGATTTAGAATTTATGAGAGACCTCCTCATAGAGTTGGAAAGTTTAGAAGAACCATTAGAATCTACAGGCAATGTAACACTTCAAGTCACAGGTCCGAGTTACAAGAGATATGTTTATTTGACAGAAATCACAGATAGCTTTGAGAAAAGTTTGCTAACAGCAATAATACTTTCTTTCTTTATTTTACTTATAGCTTTAGGGGATTTCCGCCTTACTATTATCACTATTCTTCCCGTTGCTGCAATAACTATATGGCTTCGAGGGGGAATGGTTCTTACAGATACCAGTATCAACTTAGTTACAGTACAAATTTCTAGCTTAGCAGTAGGTTTAGGTGTAGACTATTCAATTCATATGGTTCAGAGAATTAGAGAAGCAAGAAGAGAAAATCCAAAAGGAACACAAACTGAATGGATGACAGAAAGTATGGACGAAACAGGAAAGGCAGTAGCAACTTCTGCGTTTACAGATTTAGTAGGCTTCTTAATTTTGACATTATCTATTATGCCACTGTTTGTTATGTTTGGTACAATAATGGGTATAATGATTTCATTATCATTCATAGCAGCACTCGTAATGTTACCAGTTTTACTATATCAATTTGGAGAGTTAGAGAGAAAGATTACACCTTAAACATTTAATCCAGTCCATTAGTAGGTTTTATAATCCACCACCACAGGAGGGCCAACGTGAAACACATCGTAAATATTGAAGATTTAAATAATAAAGATATAATTAATATTCTTGACAGAGCAAAGAAATTAGTCCCTATAGCGGAAGGTAAAAAAACGTCCAATTCTCTTTCTGGAAAGATAGTGGCTACCTGTTTTTTTGAACCATCCACTAGAACAAGACTCTCCTTCGAAACAGCAATTTCTCGTCTAGGAGGCAACTACATCGGCTTTGCCGATCCCTCTGCAACATCACACATTAAAGGAGAAACACTTTCTGATTCAATAAGAATGGTTTCAGGATATGCTGACGCAGTTGTTCTTCGACACCCACAAGAAGGTTCTGCAAGACTTGCAGCAGACATCTCCTCAGTCCCCATCATAAACGGCGGCGACGGAGCCGGACAACACCCAACACAAACATTATTGGATTTATTTACAATTAGAGAAGAGGTCGGTCAACTAGAAGGTCTAAATGTCGGTTTATTGGGTGATTTAAGATATGGGCGCACAGTCCATTCTTTGGCAGAAGCTTTATCGAGATTCAACAATAAACTTCATTTTATTTCTCCTGAAAATTTAGCCATACCTGATAGGGTGAAAGACAGACTAGGTCCAGATTGCTGGGTTGAAAATAATCAACTCGAACAGATTCTTCCAGATTTAGATGTTCTTTATGTGACTAGAATACAAAAAGAACGATTCCCCGATGTAGAAGATTATCTAAAAGTTGCAAACATTTATCGTATCACTGCAGAACTTTTAAGAGATGCTAAACCAAAACTCAAAGTCATGCACCCATTACCTCGGGTATCTGAAATATCTACAGATGTAGACGACACACCACATGCCGCTTATTTCAAACAAGCGTTCAACGGCGTACCTGTTAGAATGGCATTATTAGAGACTTTAATGGAGTGATAAAATGGAAGGAAACCTATTGAAAGTACAACCAATAAGAAACGGAACTGTAATTGATCATATCAATGCTAATATGGCACTTAAAATCATTCAAATTTTACGTTTAAGTGATTCAGGATCTACCGTAAGCGTCCTAATTAACGTACCCAGCAAAAAACTGAACAAAAAGGATATGATAAAAATAGAAGATCGCGAATTATCTAAAGAAGATTCAGCAAAACTCGCTTTGCTATCTCCTGGTGCACATGTCAATATCATTCGAAATTATACCGTCGCAGAAAAATTGCCTGTAAAAATCCCTAAAACAATAAGCAACGTCGCATCATGCCCAAGTACAAATTGTATTTCTAATAATGAAAGAGGAAGTACCAGCCGTCTCGAACTCAAAAGTGAAACGCCATTGATACTTTCTTGTTATTATTGTAATAGAACTGTCGATGAGAATAATTTAGTTTTAAATTAATTAGTAATAATCGTACCAGCTTCTCCTTGCAAGGCTAACGATATTTTCTCTGTCGAAGTTATTATTGCAGCTTCTCCACCATTTTCTAAAAATCGAATTCCAGCTTCCACTTTAGGCCCCATAGATCCTTCTGGAAATTCTCCTTTCTCATAATATTTTTTAATTTCATTCTTATTAACCTTTCGAAGAGGCGTTTTCTCTTCTCCAACCCACACATTATCTACATCAGTAGCAATTATTAGATGTGTAGCATTCAATTCACATGCAAGTAAGCTTGCTACAGAATCTTTGTCTATAACTCCTTCTACACCTTCATATCCGCCCTCTGTCATCATTACGGGCGTTCCTCCACCTCCTGCAGTTATTACTAAAACACGATTCTCAAAAAGGGATCTTATTATTTCCAATTCAACAACTTTTTTTGGTTTAGGGGAAGGTACCAATCTCCTTAATCCCTTGTCAGTTTTTTTTAGATACCATCCTTTATTCTTCAATTCTGTTTCATTTCCAATTGAATAATAAGGTCCTATTGGTTTATTTGGATTAAGAAATACTTCTTTATTCGAATCAACCTCTACTTGCGCTAACATTGCCAATACCTCTCTTGCACCATTATTTTTTAAAATTAAATTCCTAATCGTTCTTTCTAGTAAATAACCCAATCCTCCTTGAGTATCTGAAACTAAATGATCTAATGGTCTTGGCGGCGTTTTAGGAATAGATGATTCCACCCTCAACAATGCGTTTCCAACTTGAGGTCCATTTCCATGTGTTATCAAAATTTTCTCTCTACCAGATAAAAGCGTCTCGATAGGTTGTAATGACTGACGTGCCCTTTTCAATTCAGATTCAACAGTCCCATCATCATCGGATCGTAGAAGGGCATTACCACCTAGGGCAAGCACAATTCTCATTAAAATTTGTCGCTGTATTCTCCAGCTTTCATTGCAGCTTGCACATCCTTAGGATCCTTACCTTCGGAAGACAAACCCATCGATTTAGCAACACCCAAAACCTCAGAAACTTGGGCCCTTAAATCTGCACCACTAAGTCCTGATGTTTTTTGATTAGCCACTGTTATGGCTTGTTCGATTGTTATATCTGCAGCAACAACAGTACCTGCTTCTCCAGATCCCTTTTCAATACCCAATACCATTTTTATTAGAGAACTCGTAGGTGGAGTCCCTATCTCTAATTTAAACGACTTATCATCCTCAACAATGACTTTTACAGGAACCTGCATCCCCTCCATACTTGCCGTTACTTTGTTAATCTCTTCGATTACTTCTTTTACATTTACTCCACTTGGTCCCAAAGCAGGTCCTAGCGGTGGTCCCGCATTCGCCTTACCTGCTTGAACTACTGCATCAACTACATTACTCATATCTATTTTTCTCCTCTTTCAAGAACACTAACATGATCTCCCCGAACTGTTATGGGTATAGGCACCATAGCTTCAAACAATTCCACAGTGACTTCTTCTTTAGATTCATCAATTCTTTGAACTCGCGCCTTTTCTCCTTTGAATGGTCCTGCTATTACTTCTACAATATTTCCTTCTTCAATACCAGAAACTGCAGGTGGTGGCGTTAAGTGAGGTCTCAATTCATCTAGAGTAATGGTTCCAAATGTTGGCTGCCCAGCTCTTCCATATTTACCAGCTTTACCAGCTACTTGAACCAATCCTCTTGCATATGTTAATCCCTTTAGTTGATCTCTTAATACTTCAGGATGCTCAGCTTCCACAAACAAATACCCTCTGAGTTTAGACGGGGCCAATATTGAGTATACTGGAGCTCCGCTTCGTCTTATTCGATCTCCTAGTTTTTCCCCAACTGTTCTTTCATGACCAAGTTGAGTCTTCATTGTATATATCTGAATTTTAGGTTTTTCTTCTTCGTTGTTTTCATCCATGTTTTTCACACTCCAAAGAGGTCTCTTAGAAATGGCGGCGCTTTTACCCAAAAGTAGTATATGGCAAAACCAATACCACCTGTAATGGCTATACCTATAGCCACCGTCCATGACGTTCTAGTAAATTCATCATAACTAGGTTTTTTAGCCAGTCTCATGACTCTACCAAGTTGACCTCTAGAGATTTTTCTAACACGCTCTTCTAGAGCATCTTGCTTTTTCCAAACCCAATCGACAAAGCTCATTGTACAAAGTCTATTCCATACCTCGTTTCTAAATCTTCTTCTACGCTACTAGGTGGTCCCAAGATTTGTTCAGACTTAACCCCCGTTACAACCAACATAACTCTGATAGAATTATCCAATTCCGGATCCACCGAAGCTCCCCAGATGATTCTAGCCTCCTTATTAATCTTACTATAAATTTCTTCTAAAACAGTTTCCGCTTCTTTCAATGACATATCACTACCACCTGTAACATTTACCAACGCACCACTGGCACCTTCAATATCGACCTCAATAAGAGGTGACGAAAGCGCAGATTTGACGGCTTCCGAAGCCCTGTCTGCACCACTACCTTCTCCAGTTCCAATCATTGCAACACCCCCAGCACTCATAATTGATCGTAAATCAGCAAAATCTATGTTCACCAACCCGGTCGCAGTAGTTATTTCAGACATACATTTTATTGCACCAGCTAAGATATCATCAGCCTCTCTGAATGCTTGATTCAAAGGTAATTGAGAAATTTCGTCATTTAATAATCTATCATTAGGAATAACAATCACTGTATCCACAACTTTTCTTAATCTCTCTAAACCCTGTCTAGCATTCTCCATCCTTTTAGCACCTTCATTTGTAAAAGGCATTGTGACAACCGCAATAGTCAACGCTTTCTGTTGCTTAGCCAATTTTGCAAATACAGGCAAAGAACCAGTCCCAGTACCTCCTCCTAATCCTGCAGTTAAGAAAACAATATCAGCATCCATACACGCTTCTAATATTTCATTTCTACTCTCATCTGCAGCCGCTTGACCCATTACTGGATCAGAACCAGCGCCCATTCCTCTAGCGCATTCTCTACCAATTAACATCTTGTTCTCTGCAGTAGTATTCAATAAATGTTGAGCATCGGTATTAGCGGCCAACATTTCAACACCTTCTACACCTTCTTGAGCCAGTCTAGTCAGAGTATTATTTCCACCTCCACCACATCCAACAATCAAGATATTAGTCTTCAAATCAGATATGAGCTCTTGCAGAATCTCCTCTTCGCTTTTCTCTTCTTGCGATTCGGTCGTTGGTTCTGAATATTCCTCATCCAAATCTGTCATATGTGCTCGACTTTGCTTCTGTATTTAAAAACCACCTATACAAAAAAACTATAGAAAGTCGCATAATATCTACTCAAAAGGGTTTAAATCCTATCACCAAACGTGGGATTACGAGAAAAACCAATGAATATTCACATCTCACCCCCAAAATATTTCCGCCAATTGTTGGTTTTTTTAACAGTTTTACTATTACTTTCACAAACAAACTTCGTCGCTATAACTTCTTCTACAACTCAAAAAGCCGATATTGCAGGATATGGAATAACAGAAGTACTCGATGCAAATTTCAAAGAAATAAATGATAAAGATGAATTGGATTTTGTAGACGACCAATTAGCTATAGCTAGGGATTTGTACAAACAATCAACTCTAAACATAACTGAGCTCGACGAAAATCAAGCTAGGGTCGACTCATTAAACGCCAGTGAAGAAATCAATGCTACGTTCGAGGAAAATATTATCGAAACTAACATCGATTTGACAAACAGAGGATTCACCCCGACTGTAGTCGACGATCCAGAACCGATTAGGGCTGCTATAATGGATTATATTTTAGAAAATCCCGATTTATGGCCAGGGGATTTACTAGAATTAGATACAATTTTCGATTTTTTTACTGATACTTATCTAATATATTATGAATATGATTATAATCAAAATGGCACTATTTGGAATCATTGTAGTGATGGTACGGAACCAACAACTCCTTGGAATGCTACTAGTGGCCCCTGTAATGGTAATTGGATTTCAGAATCTCAATTAATACAAGCCGATTTACTTGAATTCCTAGCCGGAGCCTCTATTCAAATTATTACAGACGCAATTATGGATACAATCGGTGAAGGAATCATCGCAGACTTTCTAATAGGATTCTTAGATGGTCTCGATGAATCAGGACTAGCTTGGGAAGAAATAGACATAGATGGTGATGGAATAGATGATATGCGAGCACGCATGGTCCCTATTCTCTCCAATATAGATTTTGGTGCAGGATTAGACTTCGGCATCCCACCAGTCGAAAATGTCTCTTTTGGAACTTCTGCCGGTTTAAGATTCGATTTGGAACCGCTAGGTGGAACTGAAATCGAACACCCAATTGAGGTTTCTGTTATCAGAGGATTAACTTATACTACAACTGATGCCGAGGATGTAACATATGTCTGGACTGTTAATTCCAGATTATCACATATGCCAGAAGAATATCATTGGGAGGCATTGATTGAGAATTTTGGAGTGATTTGGGATCTTACTGGTGGTGGAATTAATCCTGGCGATGATCTCTCTGCACTTGCTCCACCATACATCATAAGTTACGGCCTCACTGGAGGGCCCGCTTCATCACAAACTAACGGTCTCGACCCCGAATTAATTCTAACTCCAGGCTATGTTCGATATGATTGGAATTCAGTAGGGGATGGCGCTCCTGCAGAAGACGCCATGGAAGATATGACTTTCTTAGAAATAGGTATCAACAATCGAGGAGAACCGATTCCTGCAGATTTCAGTTTGAGAATTTATGATCAAGGCAACGAAGCCGAGGAGGGGGATGAAATAGACGGCATCGAAGTATTCGCTTCCAACAATGCCGCGAATGGCATTTTCGATTTCGATTTCACCTATTTCGAACACAATCGCAATCCAGAAGAGATTAATCCATTCTTTAATCACATCACGGCAAGAATGGAGGGTGTACCGACTGGTGATATTCCAGAGGATGGTAGGCTGGCTTCTGTATGGTTAGAAGCAAGAAATGAAACAAATTCTAAAGGTTCTAATTGGACTGCAGTGGAACTTTACTCAAACGGCGTCATCGAATCTTTCACTTATGGCGATTATGAATATATGTCTGAAACAGATGAAGAAGCAACTTGGGATAATCACGATTACCGCTTATTCACAGGCATCGTTTTGAAAGATATACCACAGTATCTCTTTCTAGAAGGGTCATTCCTAATCTTTTCGGATGTTGATCCAATAACTCCTGATGTAGATTTTGGCGGTTTAACTGAAGTTGCAAATTTCCTCAATTATGCAATGGTAACTATAGCATCCAAACTATACAGTATAGGTTTGGTTCTGAGAGCTATTCCTGGCGCTGCATTAGGTATAAGTCTTGGGGGCGAGGGAGAAGATGGCGCGGTAGACCTCTATATGAGAACAGAGAGGGACTTGGATCCCCTGAAGAAAGCATACATTGGCGAATTTTCAGTATATTTAACAAGTCACGCTTATTTGGATTTAAATGATAATAGCGAAGATAATTATTTAACAATATATAATCAAACGGCTTTTCTAGTTGACAATTCTCCAAACCCAGCAAGAGCTGCTGTATCTCAATTAAATCAAAATTTTACATTCAGTGGTAGGCTACGAGGCATCGGGGATATTCATTACGAATCTAAAGATCAAAACCGTACGGTTACAATAGACACCGACTCCACATCTACTGCACCGTTCCGTGTATATTTCGAAAGTGCAGATGAAAATTTAAACGCAGATAGTTGGGCTAATATTTCATTAAGTAACATCCCAGATAAGCTAGAATTCTCTTTCGGCTCTGGAGCATTCGGCTATGATGGTGGCGAAGTGGTAGATAGTATTATACTCTCTAGTTTTTCAAGCAATACTTATTCCAAATTCACCTTAGAGCACATACCTGAAAAAATCAATGTAGGTACTGGTGATGGTGATTTCTTTTTGAATACAGACAGTTGGTTTAACTTCTCTTTTATTATAACAAATGTAACTGAAAATAACTCAGCCAAAGCTACTCTTTGGGATGATTCCCTTTATGATGACAGCTACGTCCTCTTAACACAAAATAACGTTGAAGAAGAGGATTGGTCTGCAAGTCTCAGCGGACGCTTGAATTGGCTAGATGCATTGGAATTGGATAATTTAGGCAATGAATCTGAATTTAGATTATTTTTTCATCAGGCTGCCGTCTTCAAAGTAGGCATCTTAGATACTACAGATTATGGAGAAAATAGCGCTAAAGGTGTTAACGGCTATCTCTCTGTAGAACCATTACCAACCGAATTAGTTTTCACTATTTCTTCTAATGACGAAGCAGAAGGACCAGGTGGAGAGTTAGGAAATATAACCGGTCTATCAGACATATCTCGTATACTTTCTGAATTAGCAGATTTAGGTCGATCTCTCGCAGATATTATTTCTGAAGTTTCCATTAATCTTGTTTCAGACGTAGATTCTGTAGAATCAAGCCTTAAATTTGATTATAATATAGAAGAAGAAGTCAACATTGTTGCTTGGTTGAATAAAGGAGATATCTCTCTTTTAGAAGAAGAAGAAAGATGGGTACAAGGTGTTTGGTCATCACAAATTGAAACAGACGATGGTATTGTTCTTGCCGCTAGACTATATCTTGTTGGCCTTCCTAGAGCATTAGGATTAGATTATGCCTCAAACAGAGATGACATAGATGTAAATCTAACATTAGAAGGTTATAACAAGGAAGGTGTCGCAGAATACCTACTATTTGATACAAATGGATTACTCGGTCCAAATTTAACGGCATATATCGGCCCATCAATCTCTGATGAAGAACGGGGCGTTCCTCAATCTTTAGATTTAAGTATCGTAGGTGATTTGGTTGTAAATTCTAGTGCCGATAATTTTACAGTAGATGGTTATCTAAATATTTCACATTCGAGTGCAAACAACGATCCATTAGGTCCTATTTATTTAGAAGTTAATGAAGGCGGTTCAAGACCTTATTCTATACGCGTTTTAATTCCGGAAATTCCAAATACTATTTCCATTCATCTAATGGTTTCAGATGACAACGTTGGCATTTCTTACAACGCAAGCGATGTACTAGGAACTTTCATCGTAGAGGTCGAAATAGGCGATACGGCCGATTTACACACAGATTGGTACAATGGCGTATCTTTCGATATTTCTGAAGATAACGACGTATCACTCAGAGCATTCCTTGTAGGTTTGCCTTCTGCTTTATTATTGAATTTTTACGATCCTTCAGAAGGAGGTGCTTGGCTAGATTTGAATATGCAGAATTTCAACGCAGCACCTGCAGGTTATATGAATGATTTAACACTAGATTTGAAAAATTTAAGCGACATGGATATTTTAGTTCATATAGGTGATTTACCTAGGAATTTCGACTTGACAGGCGATTTATTCGTCAGCTCAGGAGGACCAAGCACAGCTAGCTCTCTCGGAATAAGCAGCATCGATCTAGATTTAGGTCTCAATTCAAGCGCACAGTTGAATGAAATTTTCGTAAGTATCGAAGACGTCGATACTGATTTAATTCTCGAATTATATACGCCCACGCTTCCTCAAATCCTAACTTTAAATGCCTCTATATCTGGTGACGTTGCTTTCGATTTGTCACTCTCTTCTCCTATAGAGGAGGTCATTCTTTTCGTAGATTTAGGCGATACTGAATCGCTAAATCCATATTGGACACACGGTGTAGTTTTCCTTCAAAATAACGACTCAACAGCTTTTAGATTATATGAAAAAGGAGAGATTACTGCAGCTCATCTCAATTTCTTAAACGACGAACCAAAAGACATATACATTAGATTAGAAAATTGGAGTCCAGATTTACTCCCTGGAGATGCTCCTGAATGGGCAATAGTAGATGTCGATACGGGCGTAGACGGCAGTTCAACATTCTTGTATATTGATGATGTTCAGGAAAATAACAATATAGAAGGACATTTCATTATCGCTACGGATGAGGAAAAAGGAATAGATACAGACGCTTCCTTTGATGTTACTACTAGCTCAGGTATAGGTTCAGCTTACATTCAGGCAATAAACCGTACTCGGCCAACCAATACTGAACTATATCTCGACGATTTACCAGACGATTTATCTGCAACAGTACTTTCAGGCAGATCAATAGAGATTAACTATACAGCTAGCGATCCGACAGATTATGTTTGGGTCTACTCTTCTAAAAAAGTACTAGATAATTGGGTAAGTGCTTACGCGCTTGTTCATGACGTTTCTACGTATATGAATTTAGCAGTTCTTCCATATTATGGTTACGATATGGACCGTCCATTTATTTTACAAGGTCTTCCGACAGTAACAGTCGACACCTCTGATAATTCTCTAGACGTTATTTTGATAGTAGATCCGGGATACTCGGGCGGCTTTACAGGCACAGCTCTTGATGCAGAAAATGTTGGCAACAACACATTTATCGGTTTGAATGAATTAGGTAGTTATGTCATAAGTGCACCCAATGGGGTCGACAAAGCATACTACCGTCTTTTGAATGCGCCAACCACTCCTCAATTCTCTCTAAACAAGTTTGAAATTTTTGCTGATAATATATCTTATGTAGAACTTACAACAACACAACTCTTTGGTGTTTATCCTATTTTTGCACTACATAAAGCGAACGGAGGGAATCTAACATTCATTATAGGTTCAAGCATACGTCCAGTTGAAGATATGGAATTCCAAGCTAATTCAGTCATGTTAGATTTAAGAACAAAAGAATTCGCAGGCCTACCTATTTTACCAACTTGGCTAGGAATTTCAAATAATGGAATAAATGGAGAATTTGGTAATGATGAAAGTCACTATATCATGCCGGAACCTGTTCTAAGTTTAGTTTACACCGTGTTAGGAGAACTATTATGAATATGAATCAAAGAAACAAACAACTCACAACAACATTGTTGTATGTTTTTGTAATATTCATATTATTGAGCACCTCATATCTTTACGTTTTTCCCAGAACTGAAATAGAAGTCAAAACAGCTTATCATCACTCTTTTTCAGGCGCCTTTTTACAAGTACGACTAACCAACGCAGGTACACACGATGTCACCGATGTCTCATTAGAAATAACAGTATGGAAGGATGAAGATCTTCTCAATTCTACTATACATGAGATGGATATCTTAGCAAATAGAGAATCAATCAAACTTCCCGAAATGATGTTTTATTCCGAAGCTCAACTTACACATACTGCTGTAATTTCTCTTACATTTACTATCGATGATACGGTTCAACGGTCTGTCTGGTCTTACGAAATCAAAGATTATGCCAATTTATTCTGGGAGGACCAGTATCTAAAATGGGGTTAGAAGGACACCCAGTTTCTGCGTCGGATTTGGAAAGGTATGGTTATTGCCCACTTTCTTGGAAACTACACAAAGACGGTATTGATGCGGAAGGTAAGGGGATTGTAGATGGCACGAAAAAAAAACGCGAAGTTCGCAATATCCTTCAAAATCTATTCAATCAAGAAAATTATAGTGATTCCACTTATCAAAATTTTAACTCCGTCATAAAAGTAGCAATAGTTACTAACCTCATAGGTATCTTTTTTCTTTTATTCAGGGATTCATTAGTGGGGTATTTTCTAATATCTTTAAGTTTTATTTGGCTTATTGTCGCTTCTCTCTATCTCTATTTCTTTCTCTATTCTCATGAAACTGTAGATGAAATGAAGTCAAAGTTAGATGTTGAAAATGACAAATCAAATAATAGTAACGAAAGAAGAATCAGCACTCCAAAATTATTTTCTAATAGTGTGGGGTTGTGTGGTAAACCAGCTTATGTTTTAGAAAACAATGAGGAAATGATACCAGTAGATGTCAAATCAGGCAGAAAACCAGAAGCCCCATTTTTTAATCACGTCCTTCAAAACGCAGCATACTGTTTCCTAGTCGAAGAACAATTAAAAACTAAAGTTCCACACGGCATTATCCGATACGGAATGAAAGAAAATTCACACACCATTACATGGGATGAAGATCTTAAAAATCTACTAATGGAAAAAATCTCCGAAATGGAGAAAATATTGGACGGCGATAAAGAAGCACATCGAAATCATAACCGCCCAGGAAAGTGTAAAAATTGCTCTAGAAAGGAAGCATGTCCTGAAAGATTGGATAATTAAAACCAACCATCACAGGTTTAAATCAAGTTTTTAATGAGGTAACTCACGATGGTCCCTGTCAAAGTAGCTATTTCTGGCCATCCGGGTTCAGGTAAGACTTCAACATTACTCCGGATTGCTCAGATGCTTAGTGATGAATATTCTATAGGTGGTTTTACAACACACCCTATCAAAGAAGATGGCTATATCGTCGGATACGGTCTAAAAAATTATACAACAGAGCTGTGCAATGAATGTGCACCAGACTCTCAAAGCGATAAAACTTCAACCTCGTATTGTGAAGTGTGCGGGGCTCATGAACAAGGTATAGTGGCTTCCAAAAATTGGGACGTAAAACCTCGAATTACTGTTCTTCACGATGAAGAACCGGTTAATCTAGGAATACAATTATCTGTTGTTAACAAAATCGCAACAAAATCAGTTAAGGAAGCTGTCGAAAATAGTGATTTAATAATTGTTGACGAAGTGGGCAAACTAGTTTCAGAATCTCCAGAATTTAGCGAAGCTCTTACTGAAGCTTTAGATTCAGGTAAGCCAATGATCCTAACAATACATAAGAGATCTAGAAATCCATTATTACAAAATATAAGAAAGAGAGATGATTTACGTACACTAGAAGTCACTCCGATAAATTCAGCTATGTTACCTTCTAAAGTCGTCAGCATTCTGAAAACCGGTATGGTTTGATTTTAAAAGAAGGAAAAATAGCCTTTGAGGGCCAACTATCTGGCAAAGGAAAAGGACCTGGTAAAATAGATGGTGTGTTTTACAATCCAGCTATGCAATTATGCAGAGATTTGCATATAGAATTTCTCAATAAAATAAATTTTCAAGGACATATGCTAGATGCTATGGCTGCAACAGGCATTAGAGGTCTTAGAATAGCTAAGGAATGCAATGTAACAGTGGATTTTTGCGATAAGAATCCAGAAGCAGTAGATTTAATCACTAAAAATTTAAAAAGAAATAAAATAGAAGCAAACGTTTTTCGTAAAAATGTATCTGCACATCTCTACGAAAAACGATACGATGCAATAGATATAGATCCTTTCGGTAGCCCCGCACCCTATATTTTATCTGCACTTAACGGCCTTAGAAATGGAGGCATTTTAGCAATCACCGCCACCGATACTGGCGCTCTTTGTGGCACATATCAGAAAGCTTGCTCTAGAAGATATAACGCAGTCAATCGTAAATCCATTTCTTCCAAGGAATTTGCACTTAGAATACTTATAGGATTCACAGCTAGACAAGCAGCTCTTTTAGATATGGGCATCGAAGCTCTTTTAGGCTACTACGAAGGGCACCATTTTCGAGCTTATTTGAAAATACATAAGGGTGCAGGAAAAGCAGACAAATCTTTGGCAATGGTACGTCACGTATCTTCAGATTTACAAATAATTAATCATTCAACTTCAGATAGCTATGGTCCAATGTGGACGGGAAAAATAGCAGATGAAAAATATCTTCCAGACATAAACCCAAACAATAAGAAACTCTACAAATTAATAAACATTCTAAAATCAGAATGCAAAGGACCACTAGGCTTACAAGATTTAGTAATTTTATCTCAGGAAATTAAAATCAACATGCCAAAAAGAGATTCTGTAATTGAAATTCTAAAATCCAAAGGATTCTTCGCCAGTCAAAGTATTTTTTCTCCTTTAGGTGTTAGAACAGACGCATCAAAATCAGTTTGTTTGGATGTTGTTTCAAATGCCTAATCTTTATAAGAACCCCTTCAGTGACAAATCCTCTTCAGATAGGTAGGTATTTGTAAAATGGAGATTTCACTATTGAAAAACACGAAAACAGAATTAGAAATTGAGATTAGAGGTGCTAGCGAAACCCTTCTCATACCGTTACTAAACAAAACGCTCTCCGATTCTAAAGTAGACTATGCTTCATATTATACAGGTCATATAATTTTAGACGACCCTCGGTTTTATTTGAGAACTAAAAAAAGCTCACCGCATAAAGTTCTTACATCTGCTTCAGAATCTGTACTCAAAGATATTGCCAAAGTTCAAAAGACAATATCCAAGTAATGCAAAACCCCTATCTTTCACAGGTAGGTCATGAAAGGTATTCTACAGATTTATCTGGTGTTGGTGGAAAATTACGCAATTCACCCGATGATTTTGTTGTTCGAGAAGTAAGTATAGTCCCCTCCCTTTCCAAAACAGGAAAACACACCATAGCAAAAGTAACAGCACGAAATTGGGAAACTAATGCATTACTCAGAATTCTAGCAAAATATCTAGGAATCTATTCCGAAAGAATAGGTTTTGCAGGAACTAAAGATAAAAGAGCTGTAACAACACAATTGCTCTCATTTCCAGTGGACGAAGAGAAAGTCTCCAATTTAGAAATTAAAGACGTATCTATAGATATTTTAGGCAAATCAAATAGAAAAATAAAATTAGGTGAATTAATAGGAAATGATTTCACGATTAAAATAACCAACACAAAAAATACAAAGGATCGTCTTCCACCTTTAATTTCAGCATTAAAAGACGGCTTTCCAAACTATTTTGGAGTTCAACGATTCGGCTCCATTAGGCCAATCACACACTTAGTTGGAAAGGAAATCGTTAACAACAATTTTGAAGAAGCTGTCAAAATATACCTATATGCTGAATCTAATGTAGAAGAGGAAGATAGAAGCTTCTTACGTAGTTTGGATAATTGGGAAATCACTTTAGAAAATTTACCAGAACGTTGGCTTTATGAAAGAGATTTAGTCAAACATTTAATTTCTAAAGATAACGATTTCAAAGGAGCAATACGAAAATTACCTCTAAATCTTTCAAGATTATTCGTTCACGCATATCAAGGAGCAATTTTCAATAAAATAATAGAGGACAGATTAGATTCTGGAATTCCACTTAATGCCCCTCAAATAGGAGATTTAATCTTACCAGAAGACAGCAATGGCTGCCCCAATTCATTAAGGGCAATCGAAGTTACAGATTTCAATTTAGAAAAAATAGAGAAAAGGTGTTCTGAAGGCCGGGCCTGGGTTTCTGGATTAATTCCAGGCGTCGATTCTAAAACTTCAGGGGGCGTTCAAGGCGAAATAGAAAACGCAGCACTTTCTTATTTCGAAGTAGAGAAAGAAGATTTCACGATACCACATCTGCCAGAACTATCTTCATTTGGTAAAAGAAGAGCATTACACGAAACTCCAAAAAATCTAACGACAGAAATAACGGACAATGGTGCCATAGTCAATTTCGCTTTGAACAAAGGAAGCTATGCAACCTCTTTCTTACGTGAAATAATAAAATCAAACGACCTTTCGGACTATTGATTATATTAAAGACCCTCAAATAGAAGCACATGACTTCTTCAATAAAGAAGCAAATAAAACAACAAGAAGCCTACCTAGTGCGTTTATCCGGTACAATATACGGGCCAATTACTTGCGATAGATTAAAATCTGATTTTTTAGAAGGTAAACTTTCCTCCTCATGTAAAATTTCTATATTCGATGAAAATCATGGGTTTATCTGGGTTCCAATTACTGAATCAAATCTTTTTAGAAATATATCGAAAGAACAACCTCTACCAAATCATAACAATAGGTGGCAAACACTCGATAATCCAAAACAACACCTTTTCATCTTTGGCGATTATTTAGTTTTAGAGGGTGAAGAATTATCATTTTGGGATAACATCAAATCCCTTTTTGTGGAACCGAGTACGGGTGCAATTCCATTTCCTGCAATCTTAAACATTAGCTTTTCTAATCAAGAAGAGGGCGTGGGGATAGAGGCCTGTACATTCAAAGAAATATATGAGATCCACTCATTAAAATGTACTATTTCAAGAACAGATGCAAGAGAATTACGTAAAGAACTTCAAAAAGAAAGAATACGTATTATTGACGCCTAAAACAACTATTAGAAATGAGACTCTATCTTGCTCATAATCTGCGCTTTTGATTGTGCACCAACCATTTGATCGACCAACTCTCCATTTTTGAATATGAGCATTGTAGGTATCGACATTATTCCGTGCGCAGCAGCAGTCTGTTGATTTTCATCCGTATTCATTTTAGTTATTAGAATCTTATTTGTCTCTGTTGAAATTTCCTCTAGTACCGGAGCCACTGCACGGCAAGGTCCACACCAAGGGGCCCAAAAATCAACTAACACCAAAGGATTTTCCGATATCGTTTTTTGAAAATCATTATCACTTATACCAACTACTGTTCCTTCACCCATATATTCACTTCCACGAAGAGCTTATCTCAATTTGAAATAGGATATAAAAACCTTTAGAACGTCATAATTTTCCAATCATTTTCCAATGCTTTAGAAAACCACTCAGTAGATGCAACCCCTTTAATTCCAAACTCATTTAGATGCATTTCTAAACCTCTTTGTTGTATTGATGAAAAACAAGCACCTACTACAACCCCTAGTCCAGATAACACTTCTAAATATTCTATAATCATTTTTTCCATATCATCTTTCGGATCTCTAATCCATTCCACTCCCTCTCCCTTCAAAACAATTCTTATTTTTTCTTTTCCTTTTACTGCAACAGATTCTAAGATATGTAACCCTTCTGATACTTTAACGCTCCCCTTTTTTTCATCAGGACCGGTCATTATCAATACTAGTATTCCACTCATTATTCCATACCTTCTATCCACTCTAAAGTATCTCTGATACTCTCTTCCAATTTCATTGGCTTCCAACCGAGTTCTTCACGAGCCTTTTTAGAATCGTATTCTGTTTTTTTACCCATATATTCGCGCACGATTGATGGTGTAAACATCGGTTTGTAACCAAACCAACTTTTTCCAACTTCTACATAGGCTGCGATTTTCATTAACCACAAAGGCGCTTCTCTTTTGGGCATTGAAATCTCAGGCTTTATTGATTTAATAATATTTATTAATTTCTTAGCAGAAAGACAGCCTGTAGACAAAATATGTCTTCCATTTGCATTATCATTTTCATAAGCTAAAACATGTCCCATTGCAACATCTCTTACATCTACATAACCAAATATTACGGGAGGTATCAATGGAAATTTACCACCCATAACATTACGGAACATCATGGTCGTAGGGGTATGACGATAGAAGTTAGGCCCTATCACTGCTGTTGGATTTATTACAACCAACTTCAATTGATTCTCTTCTGCATATTTCCATGCCCTTCTTTCAGCTTCAGTTTTAGCATATGCATACGGTTGATCACTACCATCATTCCAATCCTCTTCAGTAAGCGCACCACCATCTAATGCTTCTTTGCCAACCGCCGCCGTACTCGATGTAAATATTACCTTTTCAACACCCATCTTTTTCGCAGCTTTAAGTGCATTAATTCCACCTACAATACTCGGCTCTATAATCTCCTTCTCAGGATTGTCTGCCCACGTTTTGTAAACGGCCGCCACCTGAAATAATCCATCCATATCTTTCATTGCATTTTCCAAAGTATCCATTTTCATTAAATCTGCTTGAACAATTTCAACATCCAATTTTCTCAAATGTCGTGTAAGATCTTCATCATCCTTATTTCGCACAGATGCTCTAACTTCATATCCCCTTTCTAGTAACAATTCAACTAAACTATATCCAACGTGACCGTTAGCTCCAGTAACTAATACTCTTTTTCCACTCATAAATTAAACACATTTTCCTTGTAAAATTTCAACTCTTCTATAGATTCTAAGATATCGTCCATCGCTCTATGTTGCTTTCCTTTTTTAGGGGCCTTTCTAAGAATGCTCGGCCTCCATCTATAAATCAATTCTTTAATCGATGTAACATCCACACAACGATAGTGCATTCGATTTTCTAGTGCAGGCATATGCTCAGCTAAAAATCTCCGATCAATACCTATTGAATTTCCACATAGAGGGGGGTTGTATTTTGAAGGTAAATGAGAATCTAAAAATCGAATAGTTCTCTCTTCCGCTTCCTTCATCGTTACATTACTATTTTCAATATCACTCAATAGATTAGATTTAGTGTGCATATTTCTAACATACTCTCCCATTTCTGATAGTTCTAGCTCCGAAGCGCCAATAACAATATCTTCACCCATTTGAAGAATTTCCAAATCGGCACTGGTTATCACCGTTGCAATCTCAACTATTACATGTTTTTTCGGCTCTAAACCAGTCATCTCTAAATCAATCCATACCAATTCATTTACCATATTCACACAACTCCAAGACATCTAAAACATAAATTAGGACCTTAAACCCCTATCTAATCCCTAGTTATGTCTCTTTTCAGCCCCGAAAAATTCATGGAGAGTGCCATTAAAAATCTTCCAAAGGAGATTGACGGCCCTGCCATAATCGCAGTTTCGGGCGGGGTAGATTCAACAGTCGCAGCCGCAGCCGTCGCAAAAGCAATCGGAGAGAATCTTTTAGCAGTTTATGTGGACACCGGCTACATGCGTCTCAATGAGACAGAAGCAATAGAAGAAATTCTAAGCAATTTAGGTTTAAAATACAAAATAGTAGATGCTTCTGATAGATTTTACGAGGCCCTTTCTGGCATTACAGATCCGGAAGTAAAAAGAAAAACAATAGGCAAATTATTCATTCAGGTTTTCGAAGAGATTGCAGACGAATATGGGGGTGACTATCTCATACAGGGCACAATTGCACCGGATTGGATAGAGTCTGGCGGAGGCTTACGAGACACTATCAAATCTCATCACAACGTAGGCGGTCTTCCAGAAAAAATGAACATGAAAATAGTAGAGCCTCTTAGAGATTTATACAAAGATGAAGTGAGAACTTTAGCAAGGCATCTGGATTTAGATGTTGCAGAACGTCAACCATTTCCTGGACCAGGTTTAGCGGTTAGAGTGATAGGTGAGGCAACACCTGAACGAACAGAGATAGTCCGTCAAGCATGCCATATAGCTGAAGATGAAATAGACAAAGCTGTTGAAAATAAAGAAATGGAAGCTCCATGGCAATATTTCGCTGTTTTACTACCGGTACAAACAGTTGGCGTTCAAGGCGATGTCAGGGCGTATGGAAACACAGTCGCAGTACGAGCAGTTCAAAGCTTCGATGCAATGACTGCACAGGCATCCGAAATACCTTGGACCGTTCAACAAAGGATCTCTAGAAGAATAACCAACACACTCAAAAGTGAAATCAATAGGGTTGTTTACGATATCACTGATAAACCACCAGGAACTATTGAGTGGGAATGAGCGCATTCTGTATCAAAACTGAAATACCTCAAGAGATATGTGATATTGATGATGAGTTGAAAGCAATTTATCACAGCAACGATAGCATTTGTATTTGGGTATTTCAAAATAGAGAAGATCGAAATAGATTCATGAATGAAACTGCTGGCATGTTAAAA
>CEVQ01017356.1_pt1 | contig 29796 bp, 29 predicted proteins | sample 356551 | NCBI WGS metagenome assembly CEVQ01 (sample SAMEA2623756, study PRJEB7988) | marine metagenome | biome: marine biome (ENVO:00000447); feature: mesopelagic zone (ENVO:00000213); material: "saline water (ENVO:00002010), including plankton (ENVO:xxxxxxxx)" | depth 250 m | reverse complement strand
ATTCCTCCGGCGTGGGGCTTCGTCACCACGGTGTTGCAGCACGGGCAAGGTTACGGCCATGGGAGGTGGTCAAGAACCCAACGGTCGAGAAAATGTTAGGAATCTAGCCCGAAATCGTGCCCAGCGAGCCGAATTCAAGGCGATATCCGGATTTTCTGAGGATTATTCTCTCAGAGATGTAGGGATCTCCTTTCAACGCCTTCTCTGTCTCAATAATCGGCCAATCCTCGATTGGCTGAGCTAACCACCCGGAGTAGAGGTGGGTTCTGCCGGGAGGTGGGGCGGCACCGCGCGCTACAGCGTCCAAAGCATCCAGAAGATCCAAGATTGAGTATGCTGATTCAGTGAGTTCATCATTTTGGCCTCGCCCTCTCAGTCTTCGGTGTAACTTAGACAGTAACTCTGGATTGCAACCTGGATGCCGATAGGAATCCAAGCCTGGGGCCTCGCAGGACTCGCCTACGGGTCTCAGAATAGCAGCGCACCATGGAACAGGGTTCGCAAGAATCCAACTGGTTGAGTTTTCATCATCCAGCATAGTTGACAGTATTGCAGGAGAAATCGGTGCCCACCATCCAGGGGGGAGTTTCAGAATACTTCTCAATTCGTCATTGCTGAGTCTTGAGTTGTCATTCAGCCCCTTAGCGAGACATGCCCAAATTCTCAGGTCGTGTCCTTCGTTAGACCGCTGCCCTACACTTTGGATTCCCTCAGCAATTGGCCTGAAGTCTCCTTGGCTCTTCTCTGTAGCAAACAGCCATGCCACCCCTTCCAGCGCAGACATGGACTCAATCGGAGGTTGGGCCAACCAAGCCTCTAAAGCCCAACTAATCAAATCTGAATGAAGATGCTCGGATAGCCAGGGCGCATTGGACAGCAATTGCGCTGCTACCCATGAATCTCCTCTGCTAGCATTCTTCGGATCTGAAGCTGGACGCATCCTAAGTGCCTTCTCAGGATTTGAGCGCAGGATTACCTCCAGTTTGTCTGAGAAGTCGCTCAATACTGAATCGGGGGCCTCATCTGCTATCTCGGAGAGTCTCTCAAGCGGCAGATCTGCCAAATCCAGCAGAGCTAGCCAATCGGAATCCAATCTTCCTCTAAGTCTCTGCCATCGAGGCCAGCGTGTCCTCGGAGGTGATGCAATCCATGCAGCAAGAGGGTACCTAGCCTCCATCTGATTTGCCCACTCCTCGTTCCCCCCTGGATGTTGTGAGATTGCAGACATGATGACCGATTCCTCGTCTTCGGAGTAGGTCAGTAACTCTGCTGTGATTCCAAGAGATTCCAATGATCTAGATTGAGAATCATCCGAGACCGTAATCGGTTGAGATTGAATGGGGTCCAACAGTCTGATTGACAGAGTGCTGTCTGAGGATGTGTTTAGTGTCAGCCAGGGAAGTGGTCTGATTGGATCGTTCTCTAATCTATCGAAATTCGAAAATACTGGCCAATTCGAGTCCAGTAGGACGAGCCTTAGATTAGGATGCGCCGCTACTGCTGAGACCAAATCCTCAGGAGACTGTGAGTCGATCTCAAGAGTAAGTGGTAGTGCATCATAGTCAGAAAGTGCCCATTTAATCAGGGCCTGTGCTGCTGATGTTCCAAGGCCCCTGATATCGAGTTGCCTGAGTGAATCAGTATCTTCGACAAATTGTGCATCCCCCCAGTCCCCTCTGAATCTCCTCCAAGTAGAATCGTCGGTTCTTCCTCTTCCCTTACTTACTCGGTTGACTAGGGAATGCAATCTTCGTTCCCTCTCGGCATCGTCAAGTCTGGGATGGGCACGCTCAATCCAGTGAGCTAATGCACCCAGAGGGTACTCTTCGCCTACGATGTCGAGACCTCCTAAATCTGCGATAACCAAGGAGTTCAATCGTGCAGTTCGCAGAATCATCGTCCGAGGAAGTCGATCAGATAGTACCGCTGCTATTGGCATCCTAGGCCTTACCTCGGGCGACTTAGGATGACAGGCTCCAAGCACCCATTCTCCCCTGTGGTAGTTTCTCTCAGGAAGTGGAGGAGATGGGAGGAAAGAAGGCTCAGAGAACCACTGTCCAGGAGCTATCGCTATGGGTCTTTCATAATCCAATAGGCTGGCACGGATAATCCCCAGAATATTCTGCTGTGTTGAGTATGCTCCGATGTTCTCCGGGTCGGTAGGTTCAGGGATGGTAGAAGCCGGCTCCATGGAATTGAGATTGAACCATCTCGGATTCCTCTCTCTGAATACGGCCCAAGTCCAAGGGACCCCTTCTCTTCCTGTGGAGGCAGAAGATACTCCTGCCTCAACTGGAGGCCGGGTTGGAATTGGAACGATTGGAGTCTGAATTGGCTGCAAAACTCCTAGTAACAAATTTGGTCCGTCGCGCGAAAGCAGACAGAACATCCCTGAATCAGAAGGAAGAGGAGTTGCTTCCATGGCCCTAGATAGTTCGTCAGAACGAATCGTCTCCCAACCCGATTGAGTCAGGTGCATACTGGCACCACGGCTTCCCTCTGACTGGTCACTGGAGACCAGTCCATCGTTCCTGAGTCTCTTCAACTCAGCAGAAGCATGCGGAACTCTGAGACCAACATCATTGGCCAGCTCGCTGACTGTGGCTCCTCCCTCAGTCAATCTACCGAGTAGTCTCCGTCGATGTTTGCTACGAATCCTGACAGGATCATTTCCTATTCCTCGATTTCGAGGTTCTATCGGCACCTCGGGCATGACTTTTGCTCTCCCTGTATAATGAGTTTAGTCTATTGTATTTAATTTTATATTTTAGTTACATTTAGTTACACCTTTCCAATGGAAAAATTATCAGTTTCAATTCTACACTTGGTTCAAACATGGAAATTGGTCTCTTTTCTGCAACTTCATGTAACGAATTTACATTATTTCGTGCAGAAGCGTTATATCAGCGCCCGCCATCCTAAGCGCATCGGGCCTCTTCGGGGTCTGATCCAAGAGTAGGTGGAATATTGGGGAGGAATGAATTGAGACTGATTATCCGCAAGTATCTGGCTGAAAAGCCACGAAACACTGCAGAGATTTCGGCCTGGCTGAGTTCCCAAAACAACCCTTCGAACAGCTCGGAGATTGCAGCCATTATGGAATCTGATGCGACCTTGGTTCGCATCGGGACCGTTCACAAGAGCGGAATGGCCGGGAACTCTCCGCCGTTGTCGGAATGGGCTACCGAGGAATGGGTCAGGCACCACGAGCGAGACAGCCCAAAAGAAAGGAGAAAATGATATGAGAACAACCAGACTAAGACAGAAGATCAAAAAGTTCCTCGATGATAGAGGAGAAGCGAACACCACCGAGATACTGGAGCATGTGAACTCCACTATGCGCCATGGAACTACGCCCCAACAGTTAGGTAATGTTCTCTCAAAGGATAAGGACATCATGAAAGTCTCAACCACCAAGAGAGGTGGGGCCCTATCTGGACGCTACGAGATTTGTGTCTGGCAACTCCGGCCAGGAGCTCTTGAAGAAAATTGAATCGCATAGAGTTTTCATGCAAAAATACACACAGCCCTCAAGGGTTACTTGATTCAGACTTCTGATTCTACAGACCAGTCGCCGCTTCTGGCAAGGCTATTCATTGCAGCACGATGAGCAAAGGCGTCTTGGCTTTCTTCGTTTGATCCACTGGCCCAAGTCTGTAATGCATGTGCGAGCAGGGCTCTGCCGTATGAATAAGACAATTGCCAAGGGTGTTCAACATCCATTCCGTTCATCAGATTGAGATGAGCAGTGGCATCTTCATCCGACTGGCCACCAGAAAGGAAGACGATTCCCGGAAGGTCATGAGGGACGTGTGCGGTAAGACAGTCGACGGTCATCTGTGCTGCTTGTTCTCTGCTACCCTGATCTGGACAATCATTTCCAGGCAATACCATGTTTGGTTTGAGTAAAGCCCCAGGAATGTGTACTCCCTGAACCTTGCACTCTGCAAAGGTCGCATCTAGGATTCGTGCGGTTACATCATAACAGGTCTGAGAATCATGGTCGCCATCCATCAAAACTTCTGGCTCGATTATTGGAACCAAACCCTGTTCTTGACAAATCGCTGCGTAACGAGCGAGTGCATGGGCGTTGGTAGAAATATTTGCATCGCTCGGAATGCCCTCACCGATTCGAATTACGGCTCTCCATTTTGCGAAGCGGGCACCGATAGCGAAGTACTCCATGCACCTATCCCTCAGTCCGTCCAATCCTTCAGTGACTTTCTCACCGGAGTGGTGGGCTAACTCCTTCGCTCCTGTATCTACCTTGATTCCAGGGTGGACGCCGCGGCTTGCAAGATACTCAGGAATGGGGGTGCCATCATCCATAGTTTGGCGAATAGTTTCGTCAAAGAGAATCACACCACTAATCGCCGAGTCGTAATTTGAGGTTGCGAAGATGTTTGAGCGGTAGGCACGACGGGTTTCTGGAGATGGTTCGACACCTACGGCTTCAAGCCTGTTTGACATTGTTCCATTGCTCTCATCTGCAGCTAGAATTCCCTTTCCGGGAGCCACTAACTCATTCGCGGTTTGCTCGAGTAATCCTTCATCCATGCAATAGCCTCGTGGATTCGTGAAGGTTGCAAGAGAAGAAGTCATCGCACGGAGGATAAAAAGTAATGCTCGCCAGAACTGACGTCAATCACTTCTGAGTGAACCGAGTGCCTTCCGTCCTCTGTCTCCTCAACTCCTCTAGTTCGGCCAGGGCATACTCCTGTTCCAATGAAAATGGAGTCATCAGAAGAGCATAGCTCGTCTCGGCCCCAAAGTCTGTCGACATCATCATCAATCATCTCCTCCGCCCTGTCCCTATGGCCATCATTCTTGAAAATCAATCGGCCTTCGAATGGTGCGTTTAACCCACGTAACGCAGTTGCTGTGATGACCCCTTCGGGAGCGGCCCCGATTCCCATCAGCATGTCAATCTCTGAGTTCGGATCAGCGGCGTTGAGGGCTGCAGCGATATCGCCGTCTCCAATCAGCACGACATCGACGTCTTGCTTCTTCAAGTCACGAATCAATTCCTCATGCCTCGGTCTGTCCATTACAACGACTTTGAGCAGAGAGCTGTGCTTGTCGAGGACATTGCACGCGGCCTCGACATTGTAGGCCACGTCTGCCTCAAGGCTGATGTGTCCTGACATATCGGCTGGCCCCGCAATCTTGTCCATGTAGCAATCGGGAGCGTGTAGCAGGGTTCCTCTAGGAGCAGCAGCTAGTACAGCCATAGCATTGGGCTTGTCCAGAGCAACGTGATTGGTGCACTCAAGAGGATCTATTGCGATGTCTATGCTAGGTGCTCCGGGCTGGCCTTGCATCGAACCCAGCGGCTCTCCAATCCACAGCATCGGTGCATCATCACGCTCCCCTTCGCCTATCGCGACTCTACCGTCAAAAGGGACGTTGTCGAAAACAGCCCGCATAGCCTCCACGGCCGCTCCATCAGCAGCCTTTCCGTCTCCTAGCCCTCTCCATTTCGAGGCTGCGACAGCCGCGGCCTCGGTGGCTTGGACTAAGTGGTCTGCCAGGTCCCTTGTAGCCATGAAGACCGGAGTAGGTCTAGGCATTCAATCATGCGGGTCGGACTTGTTCTTTCTGAGCACCCTGATTCCCTCAATCTGAGAGTTGGGATATTGCCCATCAGAGTCCTTCTCAATGGGTTTGAGCATGTCCCACGCACATAGAAGACCGGCGCTGACACCGCAAAGAGCCTCCATCTCGACTCCAGTGGTCCAGTGAGTTCTGACGGAGACAGTGCATCGCAGTCCAGAGTCCTCAATCTTCCAGTCTACATCGCATCCTTCAATAGGAATTGGATGACAGTGGGGCAGAGTTCGTGGGGTCTCCTTGACAGCCTGAATTGCTGCGATGGTAGAGGCTTCTTTGACATCCCCTTTGGGCGAGCGTCCATTGGCTACTACATCTATAGCAGCATCTGAAATCACCAACAGTCCAGTTGCCACGGCCTCGCGCGCGACAATAGGCTTGGAGCCTATGTCGACCATCCCGGTCCAGACTTCATCATCCATCTATTTGTGTGTGGAGGCTCTTCACTTATAATCCAACGAGGAGTTACGGGGGTCTATTTGATTTCATAGATAATATCTGAAATAGTACTCCACAATGTGGATTCATGGCAGAGGCGTTCCGTGACAGGGCTACACCGGGCCCGGTGCCGGTTCTTGCATCCGGGATTAGCCATGACAGGCCTATCACCGATGCGATGGAACTCGGCGTGATTGATGACCTGTGCGTAGGGTGTTCATACTGCCTAATGGCATGCAAGGATGATGCGTTAGTGGTCGAGGGATTGTGTGAGGTAATTCTAGACAACTGCACTGATTGCTTGAGGTGCTTGCTATGGTGCCCAACGGGGGCATTGGTATACTCCTGAGGTGCGTCGATGTCTGACAAACCCAAGGTAGTTGTAATCGGTGCAGGAATAGGGGGTCTGACCTCCGCTGCGCTGATGGCCCAGTCTGGAAAAATGGATATTTCCGTCTATGAAAGAATGTCCTTCGCTGGTGGTAGATTCACTCAGCATGATCACGACGGCTACCAGATTCCCACTGGTGCAGTACACATGATTCCACATGGGAATAAGGGGCCATTCGCCGATTTGATTCTTGGAAAACAGAACAAAGGGGGACTTGATCTGGGTCGTTACGGAGTCGAATTTCTGCCGACGACGAAGTTCGCCTGTCAAATTAGAGATGGTAGGTTGTACCGAGCCAACTCAGTTTACGGCATACTCCCGTGGTTCTCGGCCAAGGACACATTGAACCTTCCCGGCCTACTAATGAAGGGTGCCAAGCGGCCCTGGGGCAACGAGACTGAGGATGGCAGAACCTGGCTTTCGAGGCGTTTCTCTGATGAGTTCATCGACTTTCTAGACGCGTTCTCTAATTTCGCAATTAGTCTGCGTTTCGACCAGATGCCTGCATCGACTGTAGTGAGGATGCTGCAGAACTCGTTCTGGAGCGATAGACCTCATGTTCCCAAGGGAGGATGCAAGGGAGTGGTTGACGGGCTCAGGGCGGATTTACGCGAGAATGGTGTACGGGTCAAGCTCTCTCACGAAATCACCGAGATTCTACCCGGAGACGCAGAGGAGTCTACCAAGGGCAACAGGTTCTGCATTGGTGTGCGGCGTCGAGGACGTGACGAGGGCGTCTGGGTGGGTGCTGATTCGATAATCCACAATGGTGGCCACCCTAACCTATTGAATACACTCTCTGGAGACTTTGAGGTAGCAGATGGAATCAGGGAGCAAGTACGCGACACACAGGCCGTCGGTGGAATCGGGTTCGCCTTCGCTCTAGATGATGAGATACCTCATCGTGGCAGTGGCGTGACCATGCTTCCGGGACTATCTCGCGTTGGAGGTTACGTAATTCCGACTTTCTCTGACCCGAGTCTTGCTCCCGAAGGCAAACATCTGATGATTACTCACCAGTATGTTCCTGACCCTACCGTGAAGTCGGAGATTAGCAAGGGCAGAGAGGATCTTTACGAATCGATTCCATGGCTTTCTGATCACGCAGAGGAGATTTGCGTACACTCGTACCACAGGAACTGGCCTTGCAACCGTGCTCCTCAGGGGGCGGAGTTGCCTTCAGACATTGGCGTTGATGGAATCAGGTTAGTCGGAGATGGTATCAAGGGACACGGTTGGATGATGGTAGAGGGGATTGCATCTAACGTGCCCGGCGCTGTGAGTGGCATCGGTGCGATCTGATTACCCAAGTCCGGCCTTCCAGATTTCTCCGTCAGCCCGTACTTCCTTCTTCCACAGAGGTGCTTGGCTCTTGAGCTCGTCAATCAGCCAACTGCACGCCTTGAATCCCTCGGCCCTGTGGGCAGAGGCGACATGAATGCACACTATCGGCTCACCCGGGTAGACTAATCCAATACGGTGTCCCAGTACTACTGAGCTGGCCCCGAACTGGCCGATAGCCTGCTCTCCTAATTCATTCAAGACGTCCGGGAGTCTCTCCTCCCAAGCATCGAACTCAAGTCTCTTGACTGTTATTCCGTCATCATCTCCACGAGTCAGGCCAACGAAACTGACCACGCTTCCGCAACCCTCCGCCTCTAGTTCGCGCCGCAGGCCATCCGGGTCGAGTTGTTCGGACTCGACCACTATTCGCACGCGAGACATGGTCCCCCATACGGGTGCTGCGCTTGAACGCCACGCAAGACCCAACCGTTCAAGCAGGAGTGAATGCTCGCGATAGTATGAGTGACGGGGCTGTCCACATTCTCGGTGCAGGACTGTCGGGTCTCGCTGCTGCGACATATCTTGCCAAGGCAGGTAAGGAGGTCCATGTCCACGAAATCAGGAGTGACAGTGGGGCTCGCTTTGATGGTGACTTCCAGGGCATCGAGAACTGGACCAGTAGCAAGTCGGACTTCTTCGACGAGATGCGGGAGTGGGGAATGGATCCTAGTGAGTTCAAATCTGATGATTTTGGCATCATTGACCTGATTCACCCCGACGATGAGATAACCAACCCTACTACAGACGGTGTTGCCTTCAGGGTGGTCGAGCGTGGCACTGATTCGCATTGCATCGATCAGGGCTTCAAGCGTATGGCTACCGAGGCGGGAGTGAGTATTCACTACGGGACTCGAAGGCCTCCTGAGGACTGTCATATCGTCGCGGCGGGACCCAGGGAGTCCAGTGCGGTCGCTTTCGGAGAGATATTCCACACCGATCATCCCAATCATGTCTCCTTCCAACTCAACGACAAACTCGCCCCTGGAGCATACTCCTACCTAATCATAATCGATGGTGTCGGCCTAATCTGCACGTGTCTGTGGCGTAAGCAGAAGCGCACCTCGCGATACCTCAATGAAACGATAGCATGGTATGAGCAACACTACGACCTGAATCGCAGACCAATCAAGAGAGTCGGGGGCAAAGGTGACTTCTCACTCCCTGACAAGTACGTCCATGAGGGCCGCTACTATGTAGGTGAGGCCGGAGGTCTGCAGGACTTCATGTGGGGCTTTGGAATGCGATACGCCGTCACCAGCGGAGTTCTCGCAGCCAAGGCGGTGCTCGGAGAGTGTGACTATGAAACCGAAGTTCGTAAGCGACTAGTCCCTCTCGTCCGAGCCAGTGCAATCAACCGCTTCCTGATGAATAGAGTCGGGGACAGGGGATTCAAGTTAGTCGCGAACCACTGGATGCGCGATCAGCGCAGGAAAGGAGATGGCATCGCCTTCATGCGCTGGTTGTACTCTCCGGGACCGCTGCGATTGATGCTGTGGCCCCTAGTCAGATTCGGCATGCTGCGGCGTAAGCGACTGAAAGACGGCAGGATGGTCCGAAGGATGCCTTTCAGGAATTCATTTGCCCGTGACTCATGGGAACCAAGTCCGCGAGCCGAGGAGATTGCTGCACAGTGGGAGTCGATTCGCAAAGGAGGAGGGGCGGTCTCATTCGGTGAGAGCGACGCCTAAAGGCGTCATCTGGCTCCGTTTGGTTGATATGGCGTCCCTGAGTGGCCCAGACATGACAACTTGGCCGGAAATGCAGCCAATGCCGAACAACCTTGTGAACTACGGAGTGACGGACAATGGAATCGCCGTCATAGAACTGTGCTCGGATTCCGCCGGCGAGCCTCTCACCGATGGTAAGACGTCGGTAAACACCTACACTCATGCGATGATGAGGGACATCGACGAAGCAGTTCTCAAGGCCCGGTTCGACGATGATGTCACTGTGATTTTGCTAACTGGAAACGGCGAGAAGTTCTTCTCGGCAGGAGCCAGTATCAGCATGCTGGATTCGGTCAGTCCCGGATTCAAGTACTTCTTCTGCCTTCACGCCAATGAGACTCTCAGCAGGCTCGAGCAGACTCCAAAGCTGGTAATCGCTGCTCTGAACGGTCACGCGGTTGGCGGCGGGCTGGAGATAGCAATGTCTGCCGACATCCGTATCGGCCGCAAGGACTCGGGCCAAGTCGGTCTTCCCGAAGTCTCCCTGGGAGTTCTTGCAGGGACCGGTGGAACAGCTAGGCTATCTCGCCTAGTCGGCAAGGCGAAGGCAATGGAGATCATGGTAACAGGACGCAAGTTCTCCTACGAAGAGGCAAAGGAGATGGCCTTGGTTCACGACGTCTGGGCTGGCAGCCTAGATGAGTTCCGTCAAGACGTTTTAGACTATGCAGGCCAGTTCACCCTGCCCTATGCCGCCAGCAAGGCAATCGGGAACATCAAGCGAAGTGTGCAAAGTGGGATGGAGATTCCACTTGAGTATCATCTGGCTCTCGAGAGGGAGTTGCAGTCGGATTTATTCCAGAGCGGGGATGCCAAGAAAGGCATTGCAGCATATGTGAACAGGGAAGTCCCAGAATTCGATGGGAATTGAGATTCGCACTCTTTAGAGTGCGTTTTCATATACAGCGTTTGATATACCTGTTATCTCTGCCCGCAGACGATGGCAGACGCAGAGATAGTAGCGGACTACACGCAGAACTTTGAGGTGTGGATTGACGAGTTTAACGACTGGCAAACGAGAATCGGTTTCGACCCTTCTTGGCTGGGCGACTACAGGTTCGACATCAAGTTCGACTGGGATACCGCTGGAAACAAGATAGAGTTCGGAGATTTCGAAGGAAGACCGAAGTGGGATAGGAGAATGCAGATTCCTCAGCAGACCATCAGGGATGCCATTGTGAGCATGATAAGTGTTCAGGGTGACACCGAATTCGCATCTGTCGAACAGCAGAATCACCTGCTGGCATCGGCTCCAACCGAGTACGACCGTAAGTCGGCTCTGAGAATCATGTGCGAGGAGCAGCGCCACGGCTGGCAGATGGCCTACCTCCTATGCACCTTCTTCGGTGAGCAGGGGATTCGTGAGGCTGCTAAGCTACTCGAGAGGAATGCTCAGGATGGTACTCGCATTCTAGGCTCGTTCAACGAACCAATCGATCACTGGCTTGATTTCTTCATGTTCACCCACTTCATCGACCGCGATGGCAAGTACCAACTGAAGATGTTGAGTACTTCCTCATTCAAGCCCCTAGCAGCGTCTATGGGTCCCATGCTGAAGGAGGAGTCCTTCCATCTCGGGACTGGTGCCAATGGCCTTCGAAGAATCGTCAAGCAGGGAGTCATTCCCTGTGCTTTGATTCAGAAATACGTCAACAAGTGGGTGAGCACCGGTCTCGATCTGTTCGGAACCGATGACTCGTCCAGTGCCCAGTGGGCATATGTTTACGGAGTCAAGGGCCGATACGACGAGAGGGAGGCAGCTGAGGCAGCAGACAGAGAGCACCTGAACGAAGCCAGTAGAGATTTGTATTTCCAAGAGTTGAGAGACGAGATGCGCAGAATCAGCAAGGCAAGAAAGGAAGGTGAGCCTGAGCTATACATCCCGTCTGACAAGTTCAAGCGCGGTATTGGTAAGTACGCCGGCAAGCGATACACCGTCCACGGCGAGAAGTTCGAGGGTGATGATGTCGCTTGGGAAGAGTATCTCTCGGCAGCTCTACCGAGTGACGAAGATGAGTACAAGTTGGTTAACGAGTACATGAAGGAAGAGTGGATTCAGTACCGCGAGTGGAAGGGTAACTGAATCTGAGGGGGTTTGTACATGCAGCATGTCGCTCTGACTATGTTTGACAAGGAGCTTTGCGCTCCTTTCTTCGAAAAACTGACAGAGTACTTCCATGACCATCATCACTCGAACGAGCAGAATGCAGATGGCTACGAGGAGTTACTGTATCGAATTCGCAGACCCTATACTCCTAGGATGCTGGACATGATTGATTCTTGGATGGGGTTGCCTGAGCGCGATTGGCGAGAGGAGACTCAAAGGGAAGTCATGCTGGCACTCTATGCAATTAGGTATCCTGACACACTGCTGATTGAGAGTTTCACTGAGACGGCGAAGTCGGATATGCGCCGGCTTTCTGCCTACCTCCATTTCACCGGGCACACCTACGCCATTTGGGACGAAGACACTCGTAGAGGATTGAGTAAATTGGGAATAGAGATTCCCAGCACCGAAACTGCTGATCCATTCGTGTACGGAGCATATGTCACTGCAATCGAGCTGCTCAAGGACGTCGCTCCGTTCACCTGCTTCTTAGAGCACGATGTGCCCCGACAGCGACTGTTTCAAGCAGCGTTGGCGGCCTACGGTCGGGAGTGATTCAATGGATGTCCGGACCGTCGCCGTCATCGGCGCCGGGACCATGGGAGCCGGGATCGCACAGGTCTGCGCTCAGACCGGTTGGGAAACCCGACTCTATGACGCCTTTCCTGAGGGTCTTCAGAATGGTGTGGATTCGATTCATGGATTCTGGGACAAGGGGATTGCACGTGGTAAGACGACAGAACAGCAGAAGTCAGAATGGTCGGCCAATCTGAGTTCTTACGAGGATTTGGTCAAAGCTGTCGCTGGTGCTGACCTCGTTATCGAGGCTGTTCCAGAGGTCATGGATCTCAAGCAGGGAATCTTCCGCCAACTCGAGGAGATGGTACCGACTCATGCTGTGCTTGCGACCAATACCTCAGGCCTGCAAATTAGCGAGATTGCTAGCGCGACAGGATGCCCAGAGAGAGTCATCGGGATGCATTTCTTCAATCCGGTACCGCTGATGGGTCTGCTTGAGATAGTTCGCCATGATTCATGTTCTAATGCGACTATTGTAGCTGCGCAATCAATCGGTTCTGCTATGGGTAAGGAGACGATTCTTGTTCGGGATGTACCGGGCTTCGCTACCAGCCGACTCGGAGTAGTTCTCGGCAACGAGGCGATACGGATGCTCGCCGACGGAGTCGCTACAGCCAGTGACATCGACACGGCTATGCGTCTGGGCTACAAGCACCCGATGGGGCCGCTCGAGCTCAGCGACCTAGTCGGGCTAGATGTACGACGCGACATCCTGAACAACTTGGCAGAGGCCTTCGATGACGAGCGGTACTTGCCTCATCCGATGCTGGACCGATTGGTCGAGGCAGGAGAACTTGGAAAGAAGACAAGTAAGGGAATCTACGACTGGTCGGAAGACGGTAAAACAGAACGAGATGACCTTTGAGGCTTCCATGCAGACTTTACTAATTGAATCGATTGGCATTATTGCTGGAACGCTGGGCGTAATGGCTTGGATTCCACAACTCAGAGAGGTATGGGTCGAGGGGCTTCACGAAGGCATCTCACTGCCTACTTTCTGGTTGGTTTCTACGGCTCTCGTATTGTGGCTGATTTACGGTATCCTCATCGAATCGATTTCGATAATTGTTGCAAATGTAGCGGCTTTGGCATGTATTCTCTCCCTAATCGTGGGAGTGATTAGGCTCAGAAGAGAAAAATCAGATTGATTACATTATTTCGCCTAGTTCTCTGCCGAATAATAGCAGAGTTGGTGCCCATAGGCCGACGAAAATACCCAGCATCTCGTCTCCCATTCCAAAGTAAATGTATACTGAACCCAAGATCGATAGTGCACTTGCAGCCAATCCTAATTTAGTCATTGATAACTTATCTGTCATGACATAAATCGGGGAAAAGTGGAAATTAATGATTTCTATATTCACATCAGCGAAATATGGTGCGAGCACCGGGAGTTGAACCCGGGTTAGCAGGTTGGGAACCTGCTGTCATAACCACTAGACCATGCCCGCTGATTTCTCGGTAGTGTTGTTGATTGTAGAGTTATCCGAATCAGTATACTCGCCAGCAATCCAGGGGGTGAAAGATGGTACGAGTGCCGGGATTTGAACCCGGGTTCAGGCGTTGGCAACGCCCGGTGATAACCACTACACTACACTCGTGTAAAATCGGGGAAACAAGAATCGCTTTTCTAAGCGTCGGTTTACTCGCCGAGGGACTCGATGCGGCGAAAAATGTCATTCAGAGTCGAACGGTAGATTTCCTCCTCTCTTCCTACTGGGTCATCTAAACCCCAATCCTCGTCAATAGGAAGCGCGGGGCACTCTACGCCACAACCCATACTGATGATACGATCGAAGCCGGCAGTATCTATTTCATCAACCGACTTTGGGTACTGTCCTTCCATTCCTATTCCCAAATCGGATGTGACCTTGATGGCATTCGCTGCAATCGCCCCTCCTGGATGAGTTCCAGCAGACTCAGCCTCATGTCCCATGTGTTTAGCAGCGGCTTGTGCCATCTGGCTACGACAAGTATTCCCTACGCAAACGAACAGTATCCGCATCGTATGTGCCTAGCTTGGGTGACTAATGAATCAATCCACAATATTCACCATATTCGGAGTAAATGCTCGCTGACAGAATTGAAGTAGCCCTCACATGCCGTAGCACCATGGCGGATTCCCCCATTAGCCACCATGCTGGCGGACAGGGGGATGCGCCAGTCGACCCTGATGCCTCTCCCGAACAGCGAGCCCAGATGGAGCAGGCGTATCAGCAGATGCAGAGAAAACTACGTATGACCAAGATGGATGAGGGCATCAAGCACAAGATTATGGTTCTCTCCGGCAAAGGCGGAGTGGGTAAGTCTACAGTGGCTACAGGCCTTGCCCTCTCACTAGCTCGTAAAGGCATGAGTGTTGGCCTAATGGACATAGACATCACTGGGCCTAATATTCCTAAGATGCTAGGAATCGAGGCATCCGACCTGAATGTCGAGGAGGGCGAGATTCACCCTGCTATCGGCCCACACGGGCTCAAGGTAATCTCAATGGCTTTCCTGCTCGAAGACCCTGACAAGCCGGTAATTTGGCGCGGCCCGATTAAACTTGGAGCGATTCAACAGTTCATAGGTGATGTCGCTTGGGGAGAGTTAGATGCTCTGATTATCGACTTCCCTCCCGGAACCAGCGACGAGCCTCTCACAGTCAGTCAAAATCTTCCCGGAATAGACGGTGTAGTGATTGTGACAACTCCTCAAGAAGTCGCTCTTCTAGACAGTCGTAAATCGATTAGTTTTGCCAAGACTCTTTCTGTGCCAGTTCTGGGTGTAGTCGAGAACATGAGTGGATATACCATCAGAGGTACAGCCAGCCCTGGAGATGAAGTCACAGTCATGGGTCCGGGTGGTGTTCCAATATCCGCTATATCAAATGATGAGGGGGCTTGGTCCATGACTCTTGATGTTTTCAAGTCCGGAGGTGGGGCGCATGCGGCAGAGGATCTGGGAGTTCCTTTCCTCGGATCCCTTCCCTTCGACCCAGGAATCGTGCGAGGTGGCGATGATGGTGTCCACAGAATCGTTGCTGAGCCCGAAGGGGATACGGCTGTAGCATTCGACAGTATAGTCGAAAATGTCTTGGAAACCCTGCGTCAGGGCTCCAGTACATCTGTGAGGATTACTTGACTCTCAGCCTCCGAAGAGGGGTCGATTTGATGGCATATTCGCTGCCCAAGAGGTACTGAGAATGGCAGCGGGAACTGGCATCTACATCACCTGGATTACCGGGGCAATCGTACTAAGCATAGCTATGATGCCATTGTTCAAGCCTAGCTATGCTAGGCTCAGCGCTGACGGATTCATCGACATGTTCAGGCGTTATTGGGCGCACATGATAGTGGTATTCTCTGTCTATCTATGGAAGGATATCCTAGATGGTATGGACCGCGCCCTAATGGCCAACACTCAACTGGACATGACTCCATACGTATACGCGATTGAGGGCGACATTGTACTTTGGGTCCAACAAGCAATGAGAAATTCACTGCTCGATGAAACTCTCACTCACTTCTATGTCATGGGATTCATGACGGCCACCTTCGCATCATTCCTGTATCCAATATATTTCGATGACAGACATATGGCCGACAGAGTTTCATTGTCGATGTTCTGGGTATACGTCCTAGCGATTCCATTCTATCTTTTCTTCAACGTCGGAGTAACTGGAAATCATATCCCTCAGATGCAGACTATAGCCTACGATCTTACTCCCGAAATCAACAACTGGTTCACCAGAATAGATCCGTTCACCAATGGAATGCCCAGCCTGCATATCGGCTTGCCATTCGCCATTTGGCTTACTATGCAACGCTGGGACGACGACGGTAGATGGCACAGATACCGCAACTTCCTGATGGTTTTCATCTTGCTGACCGCTCTCAGTATAGTGTATCTAGGAATTCATTGGGTAGTGGACATAATCGGAGGAATGGTAGTCGCTATTATCGCAGTCGAAATCACTTCTAGAACCAGCGAGCCGATTTGGAAGGTCGCTGATGAGCGCTTGTTCGGTCGTAGACTGGCGAGAGCGATTTCTAATCCTAGTAAGTGGGCAAGCCAAGTCTATGCTGGAGTCAGGGATTATCTCAGACCGCTCAGCGAACCTAGCAGAAGGCAAACCAGCATCATGATTGCAGCAGTTGTGATGTCTACAGGAGGTGTGCTGCTGTGGGATGCTACACACCAGGACTTTCCTCTTGATGGAGTCGAGTGGCCAACGGCTGCTGCCGGGTCTGAGGGATGGTTAGTTTCAGTAGAAGAGGACCCTATTAGTTCGGAAATCAAAATCACTCAGTGGAATGTTACTTCACAGGAGGGGGTTGAGATTGTCAGTGGTGGATGGCCTAATGCACCCTCTGTAGTAGTTTCTGGCCAATATATGGTACTGCATGACTCGCAGAATCTGGAGTTTTACGACTTGGAGGATCAAGCCGGACAGTCCATATCTTCTCTTTCACTGGATGATGTAGATTCTATTTTGGATGTCGCAATTGCCGAGGACTCGGGATTAGCTGTCCTAGTCATCATGGGCGAGTCCTCGCTGCAATTCGTCGATGTTGACAATACTGATTCAGTTCTAGGTCAACAAAACGGCACCTACTCCATAGTAGAGGCTTCGGGTTCTCTAGTAGCGTGGGTCGACTCATCCCATTCATCTCCTACGGTCAATCTCACCTCGATTACTGGAGGAATAGAGATTGGGATTGAGTTGAATGTCACTGCCACTGAAGCCGAGGACGAGTATCTAGAGCAGCTATCTGGAATTCCAGTGAATTACTCTAACGCCACCGTGATTGATATTGATATGTCATCATCATGGATGGTTGCCGTAGTTGATGTGGGTCCAGTAAACCGGACAGTCCTAGTGGACCTTCTAACTGGTGACCAAAGGATGTTGTCCGATCCGCTATGGCAATCTTCTTCCCCAAGTGTTGGCGATGGCAGAGTCGCTTTCCTCCAGATCGCTTTCTGGGACCCTTCAGACAACATTGTTGGTACCAATGATGTCTACTTGCATGAAATAGAAAGCAACTCCACATTGGCCATTACTCACGACGACGAAGTCAATCAGATGGGACCTCAAGTGCTGCTTGAAGAAGTGGCTTGGATAGAGGTGGGCAGCGATGGTGAATCTGTACTGAAAGTTTACTCGGGGGAGACTTTTCAGCCTTATTCCTCTGTAATTCTACAGTCAGCGATAGTCATGCTGATTCCGCTGCTTTTCCTGTGGGCTTACCAAGCCGCATCGGAGAGATGAGTCACTCAGCGAGACGGAACATCTCATCGAGACAGTTGCTTGCTCTTTCAATAACTGACAGCTCCAAATCTATAATCTGGTCTGGCCTTGGATCACGCAGTGCCTGTAGTATATCCTCTAACTGAGTCGCTTTCATATGTCGGCACATCACACATGCCCCGACGATATTGAGATCCTGCTTCGACTCAGCAAGAACTCTGTCGGTTGTGCCGCATTCGGTAATCATCATCAGATCCTTCTTACCAATAGAAGCCAGCCTGAGTGCCTCTTCCATCAGCACCTCGCTACTGCCGACGAAGTCACTCTCCTCCAAGACATCAGTATCACACTCGGGATGACTCAGGACCTGTAGGTCCATACCCACATCTCTAGCTCGCCTTCTCCAAGTGCGGATTTTTTCTCCGGTGAAGGCGGCATGGACCTCGCACTCGCCGTCGAAGATAATCACATCCTTCTTGCCGGCCAGATGGTTCTGCAGATGCTTGCCCATGAATCTGTCCGGCACGAAGATAAGCCCGTCCCCTGGCAGCCTCTCACAGATTTTCAGGTAGTTGCTGCTAGTGACACAAACATCGCATTCGGCCTTGACCTCGGCGCTGGTATTGATGTAGCACACTACTGGCAATTCAGGATACTTCGCTCTAATGTCTCTGACATCTTGTGCGGTAATCGCATCACTCAGTGAGCACCCTGCCTCTGGAGATGGGTGGAGTACAGTCTTGTAAGGGCTCACGATCTTGGCCGTCTCAGCCATGAATCTGACACTCGAGAACAGTATAGTCTTCTGAGGGGCATCCCTTGCTTCCTTCGAGAGTGCATAACTGTCCGCTACAGAGTCAGCGACTCCGTAAGTGATGTCAGGAGTCTGATAAGAGTGCGCGATGAGAAACACGTCCTTCTCCTGCTTGAGTTGGTTAATCTCAAGTGTCAGAGGTGCAATCGACATGCAAGTCTCGAAACTCCATCTGAACGGTTGCTTGATGGCATCTTTGAGCCTCTTTGCCTCCTTTTCAATCTCGAATTCAGAATATTTTGAATGGTTCAGTCTGCCGCGCTGAAGGGGAGGCGGCGGCAATTCAATTGCCATACATTAGTCTCGTTGTGTGCAACCGCTTTGAAGTCATCTAATGTCGCAGGTGCATGGCGGGAGCGGCAATCCCCATGTGGGAACCCATCGAACTGCTTCATGAGGGTGCAGAAGCTACTGTAACAGCAGGTAGATGGATGGGTAAGCCAGCGGTTCTAAAGATGAGGAGAGCCAGAGGCTACAGGCACCCTGACTTGGACCGCAGACTGACTCGTAGTCGTCTGTCAGTGGAAGTCAGGACCCTTGGCAGATTGCAGCAGTCTGGATTCTCCTCACCATCACTGTTCGACTGCGATATAGAGGAATCTTGGATTCTGATTTCAAGGATAGATGGTAGACCTCTGTATGAAGCAATCTCAGATGGTTCGGCCGGAAATGATTCGATGGAGGATATTGGGGCCTTGATTCGTAGGCTGCACGAGGAAGATATCTCTCATGGAGATTTGACCACTCACAACATCCTCATCGACGATTCGGGGAATCTATCCTTAATTGACTTCGGTTTGGCTCGAGTATCTCCCGAGTTAGAGCACATGGGACTCGATCTTCAGGTGCTCAATGAGTGTCTAACTGCTAGCCATTCCGAACTCGAGGGAGCCGTGGACTCTATGGTACGAGGTTACCTAGAGGGAGGGAATGATGAAGCTCAAGATGTTGTTTCCAGATTCGAGGCCATCAGAGGAAGAGTGAGGTATCACGGATAGGTTCTGACATGAGGATATTGTTCGCTACAAGTAATCATAACAAAGTCGTAGAGGCGAGTTCATTGCTAGCTGAATCCGGCCATACGGTGGAGCATTTGGTAGTAGGTGGAATTACTCCAGATTTTAGTGAACCCAAAGAGCTGGGGATTAAGGCAGTAGCGAGTTCAAAGATGGCCCAAGCCTTGCTCTTGCTTGAACAAGAGGAGGTTGAAGGAGTAGCTGTTATGGTAGAGGACTCAGGGGTTTTTCTGGATGCTTTCGATGAATGGCCTGGAGCCGCGTCCGCGGATGTAGAGAAAGAAATCGGTCTCAAAGGAGTACTCTCTCTGCTTGGAGAGAATATGTCACGAGGAGCCGAATACAGAGCGGTGGTAATGGTTTCTGACGGTACTTCCACATGGAGCGCCGAGGGGATTTGTAGAGGTAGAATCTCAGAATCGGTGAAAGGAGAAGGTGGTTTCGGATACGATCCAATATTCATCCCCGATGAGGGAGACGGGCGTACCTTCGGAGAATGGGAAGAGGGGAAATACGCTGGAATCACACACAGAGCAAGGGCAATGAATAGTCTAGCAGAACTTCTCAAGCCCCCGTCAAGGTGAAGGGAGGGGGCTCTTCGTACGGGTCGGGAACATGGTATCGCTCACTCGGTTGGTCCTCTGGATAGCAGTGATTCTGGGGAGTTTGCTATTCCTAATCCTTCAAGGTGACGCTGGCCTTGTAACCAGAGTGGCCGGGGGCGTAGTTCTGCTAGCCTTGGTTTCGCTTCTCATGTTCTCAGGGCGCTCTCCGGTTCCTCGACCTGCCAAGGCATCCTCTACTAAGATAGTCGTAGAATCCGATGTGAAGAAAGAGTCGAAAGTCGAAGTGGATCTGCCAGAGCCTGTTCTAGAGGTTGAAAGCGCGAGCCAGCGTAGGGAAGGGAAGATTAAGCGAAGTCGTGGTAAGTCCCCGGAGCCAGTGATGCCGCTTCCCGCTCCTCCTGTGGCCATGCCTCCACCAGTAGTAACTGATGATGGAGATGTTTCTGCTCCTATGCCAGTCATAACTGAGGATAGTAATGTAGCAGCGAGATATGTGGCCGAGTCGAACCCTCAAGGCGACTTTGAGGCCGAGGTCGAGGAGTTCGTAGGACAAAGGAGGGCAAAAAGGGCCGAGATTAGGTCACGCATCGAAAGAAAGCGCAGGATGAAGATGGCAGAGAGGAGGGCTGCCAAGGCAAGGATGTGGTCTGCAGTCGAGGATGGAGAGGACTTAGCAGAGTTACTCAAGCAGCCCGACCATGGAATGACTGTGCTAGACGAGCCAGAATCTCCTGATTCAACCAAGCCCCAGGGAGTGTCCTATGTCAGAATCGACGAAGAGAGGGTGTTGCGACTCAGGATTCCTCTTGAGGTAAATCCTAGACAAGTTACTCGCAGCACTACGGGGGAAGTTGTAGCGATGGACGATGAGCTACCTCCAATGCCTCCGCCCCCAGGGATGCCTCCAATGCCTCCGCCCCCAGGGATGCCTCCAATGCCTCCACCTGTGAACCCAGACGAAGATTGAGTAGACTGAATGTTCAAGCCAGCAGGCTCAGTGGAGGTAGCATGACAGATAGTGTTCTGATGGTAGAAGATGTCCAGGTTGAAGGCTGCAGTCCATCTGGCGGAGTAATCAGTGTCTGGACGCTTAATCGTCCGAATAAGCTCAACGCACTGAATCGGGATTCTCACACGGCCATCAAAGAGCAGTGCGTACGAGTCGAGTCAGAAGACTCGATTCGGGCGGTAGTCATCAGAGGGGCTGCACCTCAGCCTGTGGAAGATGGTCAGAGATCGAAGCCTGCGGCTTTCGCTGCAGGAGCAGATATCTCTGAGTTCGTAGGGAAATCCTCAGATGACGTTCGTGATTTCTTCGGAAACAATGCTTGGGAAGCGGTCTGGAACCTCTCTAAGCCAACGATTGCCATGGTTGATGGATTCGCTTTGGGCGGAGGTACAGAACTTGCACTTGCCTGTGACATCAGAGTGGCGTCTAGCCGGGCGAAGTTCGGCCAGCCCGAAATTAATCTAGGGCTGATTCCTGGAGGAGGGGGGACTCAGAGGCTATGCAGACTATTGGGTTACGGCAAGGCGATGGAGATGACTCTGACCGGAGAGATGGTAGGGGCAGAGGATGCTTTGCGCTTGGGGCTTGTCAACAAAGTCGTCGAACCTGAGGACTTGGAAGATGAAGCCATGACGATGGCTGATGTCATCGCTAGAAAATCTCCTCATACTATCAGAGTCGCCAAGCGAGCGGTTAGAGCCGCCCTCGATCTTCCATTCAGCGAGGGAGTACTAGCAGAGCGTTCGGAATTCATTGCACTATTCGACACTGAGGACAAGGAGATTGGTGTGCAGGCCTTCCTTGAGCGCAGCGATGCTGAATGGGTCGGACGATAGTCGCATTCCAGTAATCGTCATGTCCCGAGACTACCTCGAAACGATGTGAGTGGTAGAGTCTTGGTGCTGTGCGGCCCTCCGGGCTCGGGCAAGGGCGTGGTATCCCGAACTGCCTCTGATAGAGGTATGACTGTGCTCTCCCTAGGGAATGTGGTCCGAGCTGAAGTGGCAGCCAGGGGGCTGGATGAATCACCTAAAAATGTAGGAAAAACGGCTGTGTCAATGCGAGAAGAGTACGGCGAGGACATCGTAGTCGTAAGGCTGCTCAGCAGAATTGAGGAAGCCCTTGCTGAAACTGATGTTCTGATTGACGGGATGAGGCAGCCAGAAGAGATGGAGTGCCTCAAGCAGCACATCTCTAATGTCATAGTTTTGGCAGTCTCTGCAAGCGAAGCGGTTCGATTAGATTGGTTGTCTTCTAGAGGCAGAGGTGAGGATGGGAGTATCGATGATTTCTCTGAGAGAGAGAGGCGTGAATGGGGGTGGGGATTAGATGTCCTAATGTCACAAGCCGACGCGATAATAATCAACGATGGGTCTCTAAATCAGCTCTCTAATCGAAGCGATGAGATTCTTGAGAGTCTCGGCTTCTGATTACTTGAACGAATTCTCGATTATTCTTATTGAGTTCCTATCTGTGCTGGCATCCATGCTCAGCCAGCCAGACTTTTCTGCATCACTCACCATTTGATTCTGAATCTCTCTTATTCGATCTAGATTGCCAAGATAATGTGTCACACCCTTGCTGTTGTGCTTCTCTCGAGATCTAATGAAGTCCTGATGAGTGTCTTCGTCATCTACTCTTAGGACGATTCCGCATGCCTCACCACCTGAACTTCTCCATTGGGCAAGAATCTCTCCGTTGGGGATGATGTGAACTCCCTCAAGTACGAGGTCAGACGATTTAGCGGCAGCACGTCGGACTACCGCAGTCACGGCCTCAGACAGAACCTCAACTGTCTGATTCCAGTCCTCGATTACACCTGATCCAGCCGGCTCAAATGATGACCTGTGTAGAGCTGGCATTTTGTCTCGGTCAAACTGGGTCTTCAGAGTCTCTCTGATGGTATCGGTAGAGACGATTTTGGAGAAACCCAAAGCGGATGCGACTCGGGCCGAGAGTGTGGATTTGCCAACACCGCTGGTACCAGCGATAATCAGCAGCCTGTGGGAACTCATGTGATCCTCAGCGCTGAATGGCCTTGGTCTCGAGGAATTCCTCTAGGCCGTGTACTCCCAACTCTCTGCCATTTCCTGAAAACTTGTAACCTCCAAACGGGGCTGAAATATTGAATGGCCCGCCATTGATGCTGACTTGTCCTGTGCGAATCTCTCTGGCCACTCGCATGGCCCTTTCTTCATCTCCTGACCAGACTCCTCCAGATAGGCCGTACTCTGAATCGTTGGCCAACTCAATGGCCTCCTCCTCTGTGGAATATGTCGTAATGGAGAGTACTGGTCCGAAGATTTCCTCGCGGAATATGGTCATCTCTGGAGTGACGTCCGCGAACACAGTTGGTCGGACGAAGAATCCCTTGTCCAAACCGTCTGGCATCCCCAATCCACCAGCAACTAGGGTGGCCCCCTCTTCGATTCCTGCAGCGATATATGATGAAACGCTCTCCTGCTGCCGGCTCGACACCAATGGCCCACAACGATTTGATTCGTCCATTGGATCTCCGACCGAGTACTTGGCAATCTTCGAAGAAATCACGTCGATTACCTCCTGATTCTTGGACTCCGGCACGAGTAATCTGGTCAGTGCTGAACATTCCTGTCCGGAGTTTCCGAAGCAAGCGTGAATAGATGCTGATGCAGCCTTAGCGATGTCAGCATCATCGAGAATTATGTTGGCACTCTTTCCGCCCAGTTCAAGAGTCACCCTCTTGACGCTGGGAGCAGCTAACTCGGTGACTCTGACCCCGGCTCCTGTTGAGCCGGTGAAGCTAACCATGTCGATATCCGGGTGGCTGCTCAATACCTCGCCGATATCCCTGCCATGACCTGAAACCAGATTGAATACTCCAGGAGGCAGGCCAATCTCATGGATGATGTCGGCTAGTACGAACGAGTTTAGTGGAGCTTCCTTAGATGGTTTGACAACCATCGTGCATCCTGCTGCTATGGCTGGTGCGACCTTTCCGATTATCTGGTGGAGAGGATAGTTCCAAGGAGTAATCATACCCACTACGCCGATTGGCTCCTTTACAACAACTGAGTTGCGGACCTCCTCCTCCCAATCATAGCTCTCGAGGATTTTGGCGTAAGAGCGGGAGACTACTCTAGGAGTACCTACCATGGCACCTCTGCAGTAATTGATAGGAGTCCCTACCTCAGAGGTAATCAGCTCGGTTAGCTCCTCGGTGCGGTCCTTGATAGCCTGTGAAAGCATGTTTAGGTAACCGACTCTTTCCTCAACCGAGGTCTTCGACCACCCTGGGAAGGCAGCCTTGGCTGCTGCTACCGCGGCTTCGACATCTGCGGCCGAGCCGACCGGAACTGAGCCTATGATTTTCTCATTAGCCGGATTGATGACTTCGATTGACCCCTCGCCTGTAGGCTCGACCCAGTTTCCTTCGATGTACAGGTGCTCGCGCGTGTGCATGTACGAGCCACCACGCGCCGTCTTATGAGATTCATGCAATTCAATAACAGGTGTGACATCTGCGAGTCATGGTGACCAGACTTGTAGTGATGCGTCATGCCGAAAGCAGTTTGGACTACCCTAGCCTTGCTGACCATGACAGGCCGCTAAATGCCAGAGGTCAGCACGAAGCGTCTCAAATTGCGCGGGCCCTGGCTGAACGCGGGTGGGTGCCACACCTCATCCTAGTCAGTAGTTCTAGGAGGACGATCGAGACATTAGAGGGCCTGTCTTCCTTGATTGACGAGTCAAGAATAGAGATTCGCTCAGAAATCTACCACGCTGGACTGAGCACTCTGTATAACCAGTTGGAGGACATGCAGGAAGATGGCACTACGATGATTCTTGGTCACAACCCCGGCTCAGAAGTGCTGGTGAATCACCTGACCGGGAAGTGGGAAGAAATGCCCACAGCTGCTGCTGCTCTGATTGAGAAAAGTGGCGATAAGTGGAGTCTGATTGACGTTCTGAGGCCTAAGGAGTAGATTTAGTCACCATTCCGACTCAGAATTACGAATAGAGATTGCCACAGCAGCGACTCCGATTAACAGCAGTAGCACCAGACCAACTGCAATCAGAGTCATCGAGTTATCAGTGACCCAACTCCCTCCACTCCCTCCGGAATTCAACTTCTCCAGTTCGATAATCTGTTGTTGCTCGTTCATTGGAGTAGTGGAGAGATAGGTGTCTGTAGCTCTGACTTCGATAGTCATATTGCCCTCAGGTAAGGTTGTTCGAACATCAAACAAAAGAGAATAGATGCCATCACCAGCCACTCTGTCTCCTTCAGTTCCGTCGTCTACCATAAGAAGCCAGATCTCGGAGCTGCCGATTGGTGCGAGTCTACCAATCTTGGCTTGCGCCGAAGAGACTCCGTCTGGATCCTCGATAGCAACTTCTAGGAGATGAGTAATCGGATCTCCGTTAGAAGGAACATGGACTGTATCAACGGTCTCACCGTCCCTGATTACGAGTACATCACCAATAATTGGGGCCTCATTATTTATTGTCAGTCTCGGTGCTTCAACAGGGAAACCGCCTGAGTGAGTGTGCATAGAAATCACGGTCTCTCCGTCCCCATCGGTGATTCGGATAGGAATAGAACGCTCTCCCGGAGACATTCCTGTAGGGACAGTGAATTGGCCAACCCATTCGCCGTCTATCTCGGCTAGTTGGCTGAGCTCGCCGCCGACTCCGAGCAGATCTACGGCGGCAGAATCGACTCCATGGCCATCCACCGCAGTGACGGTGACATCAACGATATCTCCACGAACGACGGAGTCAGGAGAGAATTGTAGAGACATCATTCTAGGTGCCGCATTGGTGATTTCGATATTGGCATCCTCAACTACAGAGACCCAAAAGTCTTCGATTTCTAATGAGGCTTGGATAACCCCGTGCTGCAGTCCCTCGTAGGTAACTTTAGCTGTCCAGATATCATCGTGAATTGTATGGTCTCCAAGCAGACCTGAATCTGAGAGTTCGACTATCCCTAGACCAATCTCACTCAGGTCCACAGAAACCGCTGTGACATCGGTGTCGAAGTCATAGACTAGGGCCTCGAGATGGGCAGAGTCTCCCTCAGTTAGGAGTCTACCTTCACGGAAGCCCACAGAGAGTAGGGACGGAGGAGTGTTCTCCTCTTCTGAGATAACTGAAGGAGAGAGTACACGGTCCACCAACTGATGTTCAACAAAAGCTAGATCATCGGCACTTCCATTCTCGCTGAATGAAATCTCAATCCAGCGGTGGACCTCATTGAGAAGGCCAGCGAGCGGTCCCTCGTTGACCACACTACCTGATGCATATGCATCGCCGCCGTAGTCACCAATCCACTCAGCGAGAGTGACATTATGTCCGTCCATCACGCCATCTACAATCGACATCACATCTACTGAGAGAATCAGTGCGTCGTTTCCTACTAGTGCGAAACTGTCGCCGGGTACTAGAATCTCTGGGGCAGCTCCAGTCTCTCTGGATATGTGATTCTCGAAGATACGGTTTGCTTCCGGCTGCGGTGCCTGCAAGATGATGGGCGAGGATTCAGGATACTCATTGTTCGAGGTCCCGTTGTCCTCGATGTACTGATATCGAATAGTACGACTCCCCCAGTCTATTTGGGGCACAGTGTACTCGTAGGTTAAGTTGTGCTCGGCCTCCCATTCTTCGGTAATGGGGCCGATTGGAGTGGCAGAGACGTTGAACCAAAACTCGTTCTCAATCTTGTCTACCTCGAACATCGCACCGGTTGCATTCTCTTGAGAGCCTGAATCAACAATTCTTCGAATCAGTCCAAAACTGCCCTCGGCATCGCCGTCATAATCTCCATCGACTCTGATAGTCTCAGCCACTGTTTCACCGCCTAGGGACTCGAAGTGAATAACCGGGATGGTTCCGTTCACTTCGACTTGGAAGAATTCGTCGTCAATCAAGAATCCGAATTCACCACCGCCGAGAATCAGCGAATGCTGATCTTCTCTGATTCCATCCTCCCAGCGCTCCAGTATCCTGAACTCATCGAGGTCGAATGAGAAGTACTCGTTTGTGCCACTGTCGAGTCGCAGTGTTGCGTTCGCCTCAAGTTGTAGGTGCTGTAGTCGTCTGCGGTCATCTTCATCCCAAGTCTCCCAGTAGAATGAGGAAAGTTGGCCGAAACCCCCACTGCTACTGTTGTTGTCGCCTCCGTTGAACGACAACCAACCCGTTCCGTCAATCAGGAATCGTTCGGTCAAACTACCTTCCTCCCAAGAACGCAAAACCAACACTTCGTGAACATCGACGTCGACTGAGAATCCGCTGCTCCCTCCTTCGTCTTCCTCGGTGGTGTTCAGGAAGAGTGAGCCGTTTCCTCGCATTTCGAAGTCCTGATTCAGGAGTTCGACTCCATCGTAAGTCTCGTTGAGCCAAATTGTCTCAAGATTGAGGGCCAGCATGAGTCCTTCAGTCCCATTCATCGAATCCAGCATCAAGGTTCCATTGCCGAGCTCGTTGGACTCTAGGATGTCTCCGGTCCTCTTCTGCCAGCCTCTCCCCTCGAAATCGATAATGTTGCCGTCTTCTGCACCCTCCATGCTCCAAGTTGTCTCTCTCGTAATCTCGTGATCAGCCATCGGCTGATTCCAGCGAGTAATCGAGAGATCTCGAGAGCAGGTTGCCTCGGCTGTTGTAATCGATATGTGTACAGTGTCCCCGAATTCGGGCTCGGAATCGAGAACTATGTCTATCTCGCCACCAGCACTGATGTACGAGGCGTTGGAATCGTCGGCGATCTGGGTATCGTCTCTGTGCTGCTCTACTGAGACGGTGACCGAAGTTGGGACGTCGCCTCCGGTGAATGGTGGATCGAATACCACTAGATATCGATGCAGGACGTCGTATGAGACATTCCAACCACCATCCCAATGTTCCTCGATATCCCAATCGACGAGTACGTTGCAAGTGGTCTGTGTCTCCTCCTCAGCGAGAACCAACGATGCTTGGGTCGACAACAGTAGCGTTGCGAGGATTACGAGGACTTGTCTCGCGCGAGGCACGGTACGTGCCTCGAACCACAGGATATGAACCGATTCCCGTCTCGTTACTAGAAGAGTGGTTCTTCGTAATCGTCGTCCTCACCGGAGCGTTCCCTCCAAAGTGAGGCTGGAACATCGTCGTAGACGCCAGCATAGGGATCATCATCATCCTTGCTTGCATTGCCCTCTGCGGCTAGTCTAGCAAGCTCCTCAGCGTTGGACTTGAATTTCCAGTAGTGAATCCTCCACTCTCGGCCGTCCCAAAGTGTGGTCTCCTCGGACTCGGTGGTCAGCAAGTCGTAGTCCTGCAACTGATAGAACAGGTTGCGATCGGTGGGCTCTAGGGCGTTGTCAATAATGCGATTGGAGAAGCCAAAGAACCCCAGCGCGTGCTCAGCGATAGTCTCGGCGACAGAGGTCTCCATATCTACGTCGACCTTGTGCCGAATGGCTTCAGTCAATTGTGCTAGTGTCAATCCCATCGCATGCCTCCGCGGTGAGTATAGATGGGAGGCCGCGCTATTTCAACAGTCCTTCCCTGTGCCCCGAAATCAATCATTTCCGCTCCGAAGCGGTTAATCTTCCCGTTACTTTCGCGGCCTCGTGGGAGAGCGGCAGAATGTTACGTTCCTCGGCCTCGATGAGTCCGAAGATGGTCCTTGGGACATCGTGGTGTTGCCAATCCCATTCGAGATGACAACAAGCTGGGGAGAGGGTACAGAAGACGGTCCTGCGGCTTGTATTACTGCTAGTTCACAGGTTGAACTGTACGATCCCTTACTGCAAGAGGAATTACCATGTGGAATGAGGATGCATACTGCTGAGGCTTGGTCGTCTGATGCCGCGACTCTGATGGAGCAATTGGATTCGATTAAGGACTACGCAATTGAGTGGTTCGACGGTGAGCAATTTCCTCTATTCTTAGGTGGTGAGCACGGGATTCTGCCTCCATTGATGCAGGCTGCTGCAGGGCACCCATCATTGTCTGGGGATTTGAGTCTCCTGACGCTGATTCAAGTCGATGCTCATGCCGACCTTCGAGATCAACTCGGAGGAGAGGGTTTCTCTCACGGGACCGCAGTTAGGAGATCGCTCGATGCAGGGGTCGGCAAGGTGGTCCAAATTGGTACACGCGCCCTCTCTAGAGAGGAGGCGGAATTCTCACAGAATGACGAGCGGGTCGAGACATGGTATGCTCGAGATTTCATGGGAGTTTGCGATGGACAAGTAGGATGGGCTGCGCTCATGGATAGGATTGCGCAAATCGAGGGTCCCGTCTGGTTGACCTTCGATGTCGATGGGTTAGATGGCTCGCTTGTCCCGGACACCGGTACTCCGGTTCCCGGAGGATTGAGTCATTGGGCCGCTGTGGAGATTATCGAGGGGCTATTCGCAAGCGGTGCTGAGGTTATTGGAGCAGATGTGAACGAAATCGTCCCCGGAGATGATCGTTTGACCCAATTCAATGCAGCACTCATCGCCACCAAGATATTAGCCGCTCACATCGCAAGTCGTAGTTAGTGGACAATATTATTCACAGCAAGTGCCAATGATTGTAGATGAAGACCCTCTCAGCGGCGCATGCGCCGCTGGGCAGTAATCGTCCTCGCAACTCTGATGCTCACTGTACCAGTTGCTCCGGCTGCATCAGCACAGATTGGTCAGCCAGACATAATTCAGGAGCACTGGTATCATTCCTATGCAACACTGACCTTGGATGTTAACGCATGGGCTGATGATTACCCGGAAATCGTCAATCTTCTCGTCGTTGGACAAACGGAATTAGGAAGAAACCTCTGGATGCTGCAGATTTCCGATTGGAGTCAGGAAACCAAGCCTGATGGGGCTGCCAAAGAGGTGGTTTACATCGACGGTGGGCACCATGGGAATGAGCACCTAGGCACGGAACTTGCCTTCCTCGTTGCAGAGTATTACATCGAGGGTTGGGCTGATGGTGAGCAAGAAGT
>CEVQ01358620.1_pt1 | contig 29867 bp, 31 predicted proteins | sample 356551 | NCBI WGS metagenome assembly CEVQ01 (sample SAMEA2623756, study PRJEB7988) | marine metagenome | biome: marine biome (ENVO:00000447); feature: mesopelagic zone (ENVO:00000213); material: "saline water (ENVO:00002010), including plankton (ENVO:xxxxxxxx)" | depth 250 m | reverse complement strand
GATATGTAGTATCAATTATATGGAGTTCATATTATGAAATTAACAGCTTATAGTGTCAAACTGAAGAAAGTAGTGGAAATTGCAAATCCTAAGATTGTTACAATGAAAAATGGTAGAAAGGCTGTTCAAGGTGTTGCAGCAGAAGATCCATCTTCAAAAGTATTTAGAATACTAAGTAATAAAGATGTTGCTGAGGTAGAAAAGCAAATAGGATAACTCTAACTTATATTCCGTATTTATAGCTAAACGTTTTTGCAATAAGCTTCCGTAAAATCATTAGCTAGAAATACATGAGGTTGAGGATTTTTTCCTCAACCTCAATTTTTTAATTCCAGTTTCAAAATTATTTGATTTCTATTCTGACAATTCAGGCATGAGATCACTCCAATTAGTCCGTTGATCGTATGCAAAAGCCAATTGAAGTAGTGAAATGTCATCGTGAAGTGCACCTGTGAGCATTGCCCCAACTGGAATATCACTTTCTCCAAATCCTGCAGGAAGGTTCATTGAAGGGTGCCCACTAATATTAAATGGAGCAGTAAAGCATGCATTTACACCACGTGAATGCTCTTGAGGTAATCGTGATCGCTCAGCTGTTGCAAAAGGTGAAGTGGGAGTAGCTATAGCCTTCAGGTTGTTTTCTAACAGCAAATCAGAAAAGTAAATTTTGAACGCTCGACCTATTTCAGCAGCATTGAGCATATCATTTGCCGATAAGAAAGCTCCCTGAAGCAAATAAATACGTGTTATTTTACCATAATCGTCCCAATTAGAGCTCAATGTTTTTTGATGTCGTTGATAAGCTTCAGAATTTAGTACGATAAAGTTTGCTGATCGAGCCTCTAGCATCCCATGAAGATCTATTTCTACTAATTCACAACCCAACTCTTCGAGTATATGTAAAAAGTTATCATACGCTTCTTTAACTTCTGATTCATTCGGTGCAGAGGTTACAAATTTATAGGGAACTCCGATTCTCCAACCAGAAATGTCTGTTTCAATCATATTTGTATATTTTGGTACTTCTTGGGGCCAACTCATATCGTCTTTAGGCTCATACCCTGCCATAGCTTCTAGCATCATTGCCATATCCATAGCCGTTCTACATAACGGAGATATCTCACTGTGTTGATTGTGATCCATGCCAAATCTACTGACAAGTCCATGTGTAGGTTTAATACTATATAGATTATGTGCTCCTGCAGGTAGCCTTGCACTTCCACCTCCATCGGTACCTAAAGCAGCTCCTACCATTCTCGCTGTTGTCGCTGCTCCTGATCCACTGCTAGAACCTACTGACATTCGATCAATATTCCAAGGTGACCATGGGGGTGGAGTTAGGTCCAATTCTGTTGGTCGCGACCAACCAAATTCATTTAAATTTGTCTTACCTATTATGATTGCTCCTGCATTTCGTAATCTTTTGATTACAGATGCATCATGTGTGGGAATCCATTTTTCTAATAATCGAGAATTATTAGTTGTTTTCAAGTCCTTTGTCGGTATAGAGTCTTTTATTCCCAAAATCACTCCTGCAAGAGGTCCTAGAGTTTTTCCTTTTGACCGTAATAGATCTATTTTTTTTGCTTGTTCTAGGGCTCCTTTAGAATCAATAGTTATAAAAGAATTTAGCTTAGGATTATGAGAATTGATCACCTTAAGATGAGCATTTACATTTTCTACTGCAGATACCGATCCATTATGAACTAATTTTACTTGTTCACTTAAAGGTAAAAAATGAAGTGATTCAACCATTATTTTCACCATCAACACTTGATGACATTTTGGAAAAATCAATCTCAATACCAAACGGCTGAATCAAACTTTCCATTAGTACTGTTGAAATACTTAATCCTTTTAGAAGTTCCCTTAGCTGCTCAATATCTTGTTCAGTTGCTGGTGCAATACTTCTAACTTTTTCAACAAACTTTTCATCATCTGTAAAATCCATAATGGAAAATATTTCTTACTTTATATTGTTAATTATGGAGCTGGTTGAATTAACTCTATTCTTATTCCGCCTGGTGCACCAATAAAACCTATTTTTCTTCCATCAGGTTGTGGTAAAGGACCTTCTTTGTGAACAGCTCCTATTGATACTAAACGTTCGATATCTGCTTCTATGTCATCAGTATCAAAACCAAAGTGTTCTAAACCGTAATGTGCATCATCATCGGCTGGCCCAAGTGTTTCATTAGTTCTTTCACTTGAAATATTTATATTCAGTCCACCTTCAGTTTGGGTAATAATAAAAGTATCTCCAACTGGCCTTACTGTTTCAGAAATGATTTTAACATTGAATGCTTTTACAAACCATTCGGCAGTTATCTTTGGCTCTTTTGACTTTATATGAATGTGATTTACGTTGTAAGGCATTGGAATCTCCTTTTTTAATTTTGTGATAAATTATCTTGCTTAATTGATTTTATAATATCTATGGTATACGGTCCTGATTTTTTATATGAAATTTCTATTTTATTATTACCAAATATTTCTATTTCTCTTTCACCATCTAACGCTATTGTTCCAGAAAAATTTTTTATTTTAATTATCTCATCAGGATTCATATACGACCATTTTTTAACTTTTAATGTAGATATGAGACCTGGGGCTATTGGTGCATAAATCTTTTTCCCTTGTTGGCCAAAAGTTATTCTCATACCTTTGTTTTTATTTTCTAATAGAACTCTTGATCCTATTGAAGAAAGGCCAATGCTTAACGGTGAAGATTTTGTTAGAAACAATTCCTCTAACATTTCAGGATCCCAAATTGCTTTTGAGCCCACAAAATTTTGTTTACTAATTGCTAAATCTATCAAAGCAATATCTTTTTCATTTTCATCAACTTTCACATTAATATATGGGTTTCTTATTAAATAATTTTTTTTTCCTCTTGGTAAATTCACAAAAAAACCAGCTGCTATTCCAGCTATAGTGGGATCGATCATTAATGGGAAAGCATTATTTGTCCCAGTAGAAATAGGTACCAAGGGTATCTTATTGATTTTTTTTGCTACTAATCTATTTGTTCCATCTCCTCCTAAAACCAAAACGCAATCACATTTAATATCATTTAATAAGCTTGCTGCAATTAAAGTTTGTTCTGGACCATCATAAAATTTTGTATCCAAAAAGTTAATATTTATCTGATCTCTATAATTTTCAATTGCTGGCTTACATAGTCCTGATTTATCAGGCATAAAGTAAAAATTTTTTACCTCTTTTGATAACAAACCAGAAATAAATCTACTAATGATATTCGCTTTTTCCTGATTTGATATGATTCTCCCAGAGGCTACCAATCTCCTAATATCTTTTCCAGCTGATGGATTTGCTATTACACCTATTTTTGCCAAATCACTAAATACTTTCGATGTTATTTATTAGGGTTTCTAAAAAGCTTGCAGCAGGAACACCGTCTATAGCTCTGTGATCAAAAGTTAAGGATAAATAAATCATATTTCTTACTGCTGTTATTCCATCATTTATATAAACCTCTTCTTCAATTTTACCCAATCCTAAAATTGCTATTTCAGGAGGATTAATAATGGGATTAAAATTTTCTACATTGTAAGAAGTTAAATTAGTTATAGAAAAGGTTGAACCAGATATTTCATGAGGCAACAATTGCTTATTTTTTATTTTTTTAGAAAATTCTCTGATTTCTTTAGAGATTTCCAATTCATTTTTATCTTGTGAATTATTAATTACAGGAACCAACAGCCCTCCTTCAACTGCCATTGCAATTCCTATATTTATATTATTCCAAATATATAAATCATCATTTTTATAATGAGAATTGATTATGCTATGTTTTTCTAAACTATTTGAGACTATTTTAACTATTAAGTCATTTAGTTGTGGTCTAATTCTATGTTGTCTCCATTCAGATAATAAAGATTTTTGCTTGGATATTAAATTATCTACACAAGCCTTCGAGTTAAGTGTTACCTGAGGGTTCTGTGCACTTTCATACATCCTTTTAGCAATAATTTGTCTTATTCCGGTACTTTTTATTATTTCTTTGACATCCAACATGTCTGCTGAGTTTGTTGATATTTCGGAATCTTTAGAATCATTAAACTCTGTTACATCATTTTCTGTAATTCTTCCAGATGGACCTGTTCCAGTGATTAGATCTATATCAACATTAAGTTTTTTCGCTAAATTTCTTGCTCGAGGTGTAGCTAGTATTTTTTTTGTACTAATTTGTTTTTCAATTTGTGTTTCAGATTTATTGTCCAATTTTTGTTCAATTTTAGTTGCTGGAAAATCTTCAATTTTTTCTCCTTCTAATAATATAAGCCCTAAAACAGCTCCTACTGGTACCAATACACCTTCCTCTACATCTATTCTTCCTAAAATTCCATCTTCTAGTGCTTCTACGGCTGAACTAACTTTTGTTGATTCTATTTCAACCAATGGTTCATCTTTAGTTATTTTGTCACCAACGGTTTTAAGCCATTTAATTACAGTTCCGTCATTCATATTCATTCCCCATTGGGGGAGTTTAATTTCTATGGGCATAGCTATCCTCTTTTTTAGTTAATGTATTAGATAATTCCGTAAAATCCTTTACAATTAAATCTGGTTTTAACATTTCGTGACATTCTTCGTAAGGCAACTCATACCTATTTACATATACTGCTTTCATTCCACAACTTTTAGCTCCTAATGTATCAAAAGAATTAGCAGAAACCATCATTATTTCAGAAAGTTCATACCCTGTTATTAAAGAAGTTTTCCTATAAACACCAGAATGAGGCTTAAATGCCCCTACTTCTTCCACGGAAATAATATTATCAAAGTTAAATTTAATTCTGTTCTGCACCAAATGTCTTAAAAATTTATCTTCCCCATTTGATAAAGCAATGAGTTTATATTTATTTGATAATAAATGTAAAGCATCTAAAACTTCTGAAAAAGGAATTAAATTTTGCCAATCCTCATCCCACAGAGTTAACTCTAAATCGTTTGGTTCCATATTAAATTTTCTAGCTGTATATTTAAACCCATTTTTAACAGTTTTCAAATATCCACTATGGCCTAGATCTAAAATGTTATCTTGATATTGTTCTATTCTTTGTCTATGTCTTAAAAAAGTCCAAAATTCTTCAGGAGTTATTTTTGAATTATTATTATTAATAATATTAATTATTGAGCCTTTTGTACTTTTTTCTAAATCCAGAATCGTTCCAAAAAGATCAAAAGTAAGTGCTTTTATCATAAATTTATTCCAAGGTCTTTTTTACAGCGGAATTTATTTTATCTAAGTTAGGATATACAAGTTTTTCTAAACTAGGCGAGTAAGGAATATGTACCTGTTCCGATGCTACCTTCATAATTGGTGATTGTAAAAACCAAAACCCTTCTTCAGCAACGATTGAAGAGATTTCAGAAGCAGCTGAACATACTTTATGAGCAGGGTCAACAACTACAAGCCTGCCTGTTTTTTCAACAGAATTTAATATAGTTTCCTTATCAAGAGGAACCAAAGTTCTAGGATTTATAACTTCACATGAAATTCCTTCTTTTTCAAGATTATTAGCCGCTTCTAATGAAAGCCTTACAGAACCTGCAACGCCAACTATGGTACAGTCATTACCTTCTTTTACTATTTCAGCTTTTCCAAAAGGAATATCTACATCTGAAACTTCTCCTCTCGTTCCAGACAAATTCACATCTTCAAATATTATTACTGGATCATCATCACGTATCGCGGTTTTCAATAACCCTTTGGCATCTGATGAATTCGCAGGAACTGCAATTTTGATTCCAGGCATATTCATAAACATCGGATAAGAACGATCTGAGTGATGAGCCGCAGAGCCTCCTCCATATGCCATAGAGGCTCTATAAACAACGGGTAAATTTGCTTGCCCTCCAAACATATATCTCATTTTTGCAGCTTGTGAAATCAATTGATCCATTGCTACCCACATAAAACTTGTTACTGTTTCAACAATAGGACGCATTCCAACAAGAGAGGCTCCTATAGCTGCCCCAAAAAAACCATTTTCAGATAGAGGGGTATCTAAAACTCTATCTTCCCCAAATTCTTTGAATAAATTCGCAGTTGTTCCATATACAGATAACCTTATATCTTCACCCATAATAAACACATTAGGGTCTCTTCTCATCTCCTCGGCTATTGCTTCATTTATAGCTTCAGCAAAAATTTTCTCAGTCATTATTTCCTCCAATAATTTATGGTTTAGGTATGGGGTTTGCCCACATGCCATCAAACAAATCTTCTGGCTCAGGAAACTCACTATTACGAGCAAAATTCACGGCTTCTTCGATTTCTTCAATAGAATTTTTTTCTATTTCTTTACATTCTGATTCAGAAAGTGTTCCTCTTTCAATTAATTTTTTAGTATGAATCTCTATAGGATCTCTTTCTCTCCATTTATCAATCTCTTCTTTTGTTCTGTATTCACCTCTGGTTACCCTTCCTAAACCAAGAGAGTGATCTTCAAATCTGTAGGTTAAGCCTTCAATTAAAGTGGGTCCTTCTCCATTTCTAGCTCTTTTTACAGCTTCTGCAGTTGCTTCATACATCGCCTCTGCATTTTGGCCATCGACTAAAATTCCTGGCATATTATAAGCTGGAGCTCTATCAGACACATTATCAACCGCAACTGAATCTTGGTATGAGGTTGTAATTGCAAATTGATTGTTTTCACATACAAAAATAACAGGCAATTTCCATATAGATGCAAGGTTCATTGATTCATGACACGCACCTTGATTTGAAGCTCCATCACCAAAAAAAACAACTGAAACAAAATCTTTTTTTCCTAATTTAGAGGCTAGGCCCGCTCCAGTTGCAACAGGAACTGAAGATGCAACAATACCTGATTCTCCTAATATTCCAACAGAAAAATCTGCAAGATGCATGGAACCTCCATTTCCATTACAATAACCGTCAATCTTGCCATAAATTTCAGCCATCGCCTTTTTTATACTTCCTCCTTTAGCAAGCGGATGTCCATGTGAACGGTGATTTCCTGCAATATAATCAGTATCCTTTAGAGCCGAACAAACCCCTACCGCAACAGCTTCTTCGCCAATATACGGATGTGCTGGTCCAACAAACTCTCCAGCTTGATGAACTTCCATAACTTTTGTTTCAAAGCTTCTTATTGTCCACATCCGCTTTAACATCAAAATCTGAATTTCTTTTGTTAATTCCATAAATAGTCCTTAAAAAAATATATCTTGGGAAATATAATCTTTGTGGGAAATAATATTGTCAATATAGATTGTTGGATCATTTTGCTAATCATTAGTAAAAAAACAACTTTACAAACGTATTAAAAAATTAAAATTTTATTCTTAAACGATATAAAGTGAATTCTAATTTGAATTATTAGATCATTATTATAGTATTTATAAGTGATTTATATATGTAAATCTCATATAATTTAAATGTGGTTCTCGCGCGCGCGCACGCGTAGCTTGAAGCTCTACTTAACCTACAAAAACGAAAGAAAAAATGGCTAAAAAAATTGAAAACAACCATAAAGGTTCCAAAGATTATAGCGCTTCAGACATAACAGTCATGGAAGGGCTCGAAGCCGTAAGAAAAAGGCCTGGAATGTATATAGGCACAACTGGAACAGAAGGGGTTCAGCATCTAATCCATGAAATTGTGGATAATGGTGTTGATGAAGCGATGGCAGGTTTTGCTACAAAAATAACAGTCATTTTAAATGAAGATGGTTCTGTTACCGTCATTGATGATGGAAGAGGAATTCCTGTTGATACACACGAAAAAACTGGTATTTCTGCAGTTGAAACTGTTATGACTACATTGCATGCAGGCGGAAAATTTGGAGGAAAGGGATATCAGGTATCAGGTGGTTTACATGGAGTAGGAGCATCTGTGGTAAATGCACTTTCAGCATGGTTAAAAGTCGAAGTTAGAAGAGAGAAAAAAGTTTGGACACAAACATATACAAAAGGGATCCCTGATGCTCCTTTAACAAATCGGCCACAAACAAAAGAAGATTTAAAAGGCACAGGAACAACTGTTACTTGGTTACCTGACAAAGATATATTTCCTGAAATTGATTATTTATATGAAGGGATTTCAACACGATTTAGAGAAATGGCTTATCTAAATCAAGGACTAAGCATACAACTTATATCAAATTATCATAAAGATTTATGGCCCCATAATCAGATTTCTTTCAAGTTTGAAGGAGGTGTTCAGAGTTTTGTTAATAATTTAAACAAAAAAAGAACAGCTATTCATGAAAATATAATGTATGCAAATGAAGTAATGGAGGATATCGTCGTTGAAACTGCTATACAGTATAACGAATCATTTATAGACAATACCTTATCTTTTGCGAATTGCATTAGAACATCAGATGGAGGTACTCACGTAACAGGATTCAGGTCTGCTCTAACAAGAGTTATTAATGATTATGGGAAAAAACAAGGGTACTTTAAAGAAGATATTCAATCTTTGTCTGGAGAAGATGTCAGAGAAGGTTTAATGTGTGTTGTATCTGTAAAAGTTAAAGACCCACAATTTGAAGGACAAACCAAAGGAAGATTGGGTAATCCTGAGGTTAAAGGGGCTGTTGAACAGGTTTTAGGAAGGAGATTAACTGAATTTGTTGAAGACAATCCAGATGATGCAAAAAAAATCCTCAATAAATCTTTAACTTCAGCTCGTGCGAGAGAAGCTGCCAAAAAAGCAAGAGATCTAATAATAAGAAAAAATGCCTTGGATGGGGGATCTTTGCCAGGAAAATTAGCTGACTGTTCAGAAAAAGACCCTTCAAGATCAGAATTATACATTGTAGAGGGAGATTCTGCGGGAGGATCTGCTAAACAAGGAAGAGATAGGAATTTTCAAGCCATTTTACCTTTGAGAGGTAAAATTTTGAACGTTGAAAAAGCAAGGCCAGAAAAAATGCTTCTACATGAAGAAATAGTGGCCTTGATTACTGCCATCGGGACTGGGTTGGGAGAAGATTTTAATCATGAAAAATTGAGATATCACAGAATTATTATTATGACTGATGCTGATGTAGATGGAGCACATATAAGAACATTATTGCTAACTTTTTTTTATAGAAATATGCCAGAATTAATTGGACAAGGAAATTTATATATAGCACAGCCACCTTTATATAAAGTTTCAAGAGGCAAATCCAGTAAATGGATTTATTCAGATAATGATTTAAATAAATGGATTTCTGAAAAAATATACAATAAATTTTCAATATCTGATGAGAATTCTAATTTGAAAATTAAAGGGACAGCAATAGGTAAATTTATTTCTAACATAACTTCATTTAAGGAGATTTTAGAAATTTCCAAAGTATTAAATTTAAATTATGATGACTTTCTTAGTCTAGCATCACAAACAGGAGACTTTTATGAAAATTCAAAACCAGCTCCAAAAATAGTTGAAGAAATTCAACCAGATTTATTTGAAGCTGGAGAATTTTTAAATCCAGAGGAAAAAGAACTGAAAGAAATTGAAGAAAAGGATTCTATCATTGATAATCCATCAATAATCAAAGCACAAAATATCTATCCAAATGTAAAAGATTTCATAACAACGAAATTTTCTATAACTAAAGATGATGAAATTATAGAAAAAAATCTTGATTGGACCGAAGTTATCGAAGTCCTAGAAAGCAAAGCTGATAAATCAGGATTTAATAGCCAAAGGTTTAAGGGTTTAGGTGAAATGAATCCTGATCAACTTTGGTCGACTACAATGGATCCAACAAATCGAGTAATGCTGAGAGTAAATGCAGATCACGCTGAAGAAGCTGATCGTATGTTTAGTACATTAATGGGAGATGATGTTGAACCCAGAAGGGATTTTATTAAAGCTAATGCTCTAGATGTTAAAAATTTGGATATCTAATTCTTTTTTCTAGTTACTTTGTTTGTAGTTGAGTCCAAATAATGAGTTTTAGTCGTTTTATTATTATTTTTTTCAGAAACAGCGTTTGCAGCCAAGATGCCTGTATTATTAAGTACAAATAAATGACCTATAGCAACATATAAAACATCAGCTGCTTCTTCTGATAACAGTTTTGGTGATCTTTCTGATGTTAGTTTTAAACATTCCTGATTTAATTCATCTATTTCTTCTTGTAATAAATTTTTTCTCTCTATGATTGATTCAAATGGAGATTTGGATTTCTTTATTAAATTCCATCGATGGTGAAAATCATAAACACTTTCAGCAAGTTTTTGTACAGCGTCTAAAAATTCTGTTTTTTTTGGTGTGTTCATTCAATTTCTCCTTTGTCAGTAATGGAAAAAATAGAATTAAAATTATAACCCAGTTGCTTTATTTTATCAGAACCACCCATTTTTCTATCCAATATAGATAGTACTAGCTTAACATTCGATTTTTGTTGTTGAACAATTTTTATTGATTCAATCAAAGAACCTCCTGTGGAAATCGTATCATCAATTATAATAACATCTGAATTTGGCTTAAAATTACCTTCAATTTGTTTTTGCAAACCATGTTCTTTTTTAGATGAACGAATGAAAAACCCATTTATTGGATAATTCAATAAAGATGAAGCATAAACAATTGAGCCAATGAGAGGAACAGCCGCAACTACAGGCCCTCCTATAAATTTTAATTTGAGTTTTTTTGCTGCATTTATTACCCAATTAGATATAATTATGGAACATTCAGGGTTTAATGTCAGTCGTCTTCCATCAAAATAAAAATTGGATTTTTTCCCACTAGTTAAAGTAAAATCTCCATATTCCAGAGCTTTTAATTCTAGAGCTTTTTTTAATAATATATCCTTGTCCATTAAAATTATTTTATTGATATAAATTAGTTTTTGTAATGTATTTTTCTATTTCTTTTGAAACATATTTGTTTATAGGCTTTTTTAAACGGATTGCATTTCGAATCTGAGATGAATTTGTGTCATCTAGTTTCTTTATAATATGTAATTTGTTTGTTTTTGTTTGTTTTTTGTTTAATTTATTTCCAATTCGGTTAATAACAATAAAATGATAAGATTTTATAAGTTGAATATGATCTTTCCATAGATGTAATTCATTAAAAGCATCAGATCCTAAAATTATATATTTTATAAAGAAATCCTTCTGAGTTTTTTTTAAAAAATTTAAAGTGTCTATAGTATAGCTTGGATTTGGACGATTTACTTCATAATCAACAATTTCAACACTTTTATTTGATATACCTAGTTTACACATTGCCAGCCTTTGAAGAGGTGTAGCAATGGGATTAAATTGTTTCATATATGGATTACCCGTTGGTACTAAAAAAACCCTTCGTATCAAAAAGCTTTCAGTTATATTTTTTATAATTGCTAAATGTCCATTATGTAACGGATCGAAGGTTCCTCCATAAAAAGCAGAAATCTGTAAATTTTTTTCATTATTCTTCCCAGATAAATTCATATTCTCCTACTTTGATTAAATCACCTGCTTTAATTCCCATTTGAATTAATTCTTCAAATAATTCACTCTGTCTCATCTTATATTGAAATTGGACTAAAGTTTTCCATTGGTTCAAGTTAGATCCATTAGCTAGTCTAATAAAATTTTCATCTAAGATTTCAAAATTATTCTTATGCTTTTTTACAACTTTTGGTTCGCTATATTTTATTGATATAATGGGAATTTCTGTTTCTTCCGGTTGTAATTTAGTTTCAGAAACAAATTTTATCATATAAGATTTTAAGTCTTCTAAATTTTCATCTTTTTCATTTGAAAGATAATAAACTTTAGGTTCCTTTATATCATTATCTTTTAAAGCAATTTTAAGGTGCTTTCTGAATTTGTGAGAATCATTACACAAATCAAATTTTGAACATACTATAATGAAATGTTTCTTAAGTAGATTTTGATTGAATTTTTTTATTTCATTCAGAAGAATTTTAATAGACTTATTTACATTATCTATTGAAGAAATCACCAAAACTAAAGCTTTTGTATTGGACAAATGTTTTAAAAAATCATTTCCTAATCCCAATTTTTGATGAGAGCCCTCAATTAATGCAGGAACCTCCAAGAGTTTGATTTTAGTAAATTGAGATTCTAATATAGCTATCTCAGGATAAATGGTTGAAAATGGATAATCTGCTATCTTTGGTTTAGCATTGCTTAACAATGATAATAATGAAGATTTACCTGCATTTGGCAATGATACAAAAACAAAATCAGAATTTACTTTCAAATCTAATACCACTTCTTTTTTTAAACCTAAAGCTCCTGCTTCGGCAAGTAGCGGTTCTTTATTATCAGATCGAACAAAATTTATATTTCCTTTACCTCCTTTACCTCCATCAAGAAGCTTAATTTTTTCTTTAGGATCATAAAAGGAACCAAAAAATTCCTTCTTTTTATTTTTTATAATGGATAAGTCAGTTCCTATAGGCACTTTTATTATACAATCAACACCTTGTTGACCTGTTTGATTTTGTTTTTTCCCATTTTTACCATTTGAAGCAATTAAATTATTCTTAAATCTATAGATAGATAGATCATTTAATGTTGAATCCGCTTGAACCCATATGTTACCACCAGGTCCTCCGCTGCCTCCATCAGGTCCACCTAAAGAAGTTTTAGCGTTCCTTTTAAAGCTTACTATTCCATTTCCACCATCACCAGCTTTAATATTTATTATTATATTATCTAAAAACATATATTTATATTTTAATAAATAATAATTAAATATGTTGAAATTGTTATTTGAATTTGATTATAGGTTGTAAAGTGTTGAAAACTATTGAGAGAGAGTTGATGAATTTAAAGAGAAAGATTTTAATCTTTTAGTTTAAGGAGAGACTTTTTTCTATTTCTTGTTTAAGTTCAACATTATTCAACAATTCTTTTTTTATTTTATTAACTGAATAAATAATAGTTGAATGATCTCTTTTTCCAAGTTTTAGACCAGCCTGGGATGTTGTAAAATTTGATTTCTCTATTAGTAAGTAAGCTGCAACATGTCTTGCAAAATTTGTTTTTCGGTCATTTTTTCTACTTTGTAAATCTTCAGTTTGAATTCCAAACAAATAATTTATACAAGAGAACACTTTTTCCTCTGTAATAGTTTGATCAATTAGGTCGTCTAATTTGTAATCTCTTATTATTGATTTCACCATTTCTTTATTGATAGTTGAATTTAATAAATCTGAATGTGCGATAAGGGTGTTAATTATCCCCTCGATTTCACTTATAGATTGGAATTTTTTATTACTAATGTAATCAAGAACATTTTCGGAAATAGATATTTTTTTGGATCTTAGTTTTTTATATATGTATTTTCTTGTTGTTTCAGTATCTGGGGCATTGATTTTTACAATTAAACCTGATTTTATCATTGAGATGAGCCGACTAGGCATGTGTGTTTTACTCGGATGGTTGTAAGAGGTTAAGACTATTTGCTTTCCTGAAACTGCGAGTTGATTCATTATGTGAATTAACATTTCAATTGTTTGTTTTTTCCCAACAAGAAAATCTAAATCATCTAATATAAAAGCATCAGCTTCTCTATATTTTTCCATTATTTTTGGATTGTTTGTTCTCACTGACTTTACAAATTCATTAGTAAAAGATTCGCCTGTTGATGAAACTACTTTACACCCTTTTGTTTTGAGATTTTTAGCGATAGCTTGTGCTAAATGAGTTTTTCCTAATCCCCAATTTGCATATATATAATAGGGGTTGTACATTTCACCTGGAAGTTCACATATTTTTTTTGATGCGGCATATGGTAAAAAATTAGATTTTCCTGAAATAAAAGAATTGAAGTTATATTTTGGATTCGACCAGGTTCCTCTAATTTCACCTTGATTTATATATTGTGTTTGATTGACATTTAATCCATTTAAAATATATTTTAGTTTTAATTTTTTATTAGAAGTTTGCAATAAAGCTTCATTAATTGTGGTATTTAATCTCTGTGATAGCATTTCAATAGCGAAAATACTTTCTGCACTTACAGTTAAAGTTGTTTTGGATATTTCTACACCTTCAGTATTTTTAAGCCATGTACGAAACGTCGTATCTGGAACAACCATTTCAAGATATCCTAAGGCCGAAGCCCAAATTTTTTTTGGATCAAAAATATCCAGAGTTTTCTCCTTTAAAAAATTAAAAAACTATACATAATAATTTATTGCGACTACCCCGCGACGAATGTCTTTTTTCGATTAAAAAAAACAATTTCTTTTATATAATTAAAGAAATCATGATTGATTGATCGCTAAAAAAAAAATAACATAATTATTAATTAAAAAAAGCCTTTAATAATGTATTTTAATAATAAATTAAATTAAAAATTTACTTTTTTTATTTTTTAAGAAATGTTACAAACTGGAGACGACAAATTTTAACATTAAACGCACAGGCATTAAAAAGAAAATTAAATTTTTTGGATACAAAATGCGTATAGTTTTTTTCGGAACACCTTCGTCGTGTTTACCAATAGTAAAAAAAATTTATAGTAGATTTGACTTGTTTTTAATCATTTCAAAATCTTCTGTACTTACTTTGTCAAGGAGAAAACGAAATGAATCTAAATTAGAGCTTTTTTCAAATTCAGAAAATATTAATTATTTAACTCCTGATAGATTTGATTCTTCATTTATACAGAACCTTTATGTTATGGAACCTGATGTTTTTGTTGTGTGTGCATATGGAAAAATTTTAAATAAAAAAGTTTTGTCTATACCAAAATTTGGAACAATAAATATTCACCCTTCTTTACTTCCAAAATATCGTGGGCCTTCTCCAGTGCAATATTCAATAAAAAATTTAGACTTTCATACTGGATTTACATTTATTAAAATGGATGAAGGTATTGACACTGGAGATATTTTATTTAAGAGTTCGCCTATAAAAATAGAAGAATCAGATACAACGCAATCTTTAACTGAAAAAATTTTTGTTAGTGCCTCGAAAAAAATAAATAAATCTATTCAAAATTTGTTTGATAATCATCATAGTCTTTCTAAACAAAATAATGATTTAGCAACATATACAAAACTAATTTCCAAAAAAGATGGAGAAATCAATTGGAATGAAAACTCTAAGCAACTACATGCTAAAATTAGAGCATTTTCAAATTGGCCTGGACTGTATACTTTTCATAATACAAAAAAAATAAAAATATTAGACTTAAAACAAACGAATTTTGATTCTACCATCCCAGGTAAAATTTGTGTTGTAAACAACCAAATTTATGTTGATACATCCACAAAAAAAATTCTTATATCAAGTATTCAATTGGAAGGGAAAAAAATAAACAGTGCATATTCTTATTTTAAGAACTATGATATTTCGAATATAATTTTAGGCTAATTAGAAATGATGTCTATTATTTCTCTATGAGCTAAATGGCTGCGAACCATATCCACATTTTCTATCCACCATTTTGTTCCATAAAATTTGTTTTCTTTAATTACAATCTCTTCTTTATTATTACCGTAAGATCTTATCCAAATAAATTGAGATTTTTCTTCATTTACCCACGTTGATTCTACCTTTATACCTACTTCAGTTAATAAGGGTATAAGTTTTTCTTTAAATAAATTTAGCCATGCATCCATCATTCCTTTATTAACTGTATATATTCTTAAATGTGCATACATTTAACTGACTCCTTTATATGTTTTAATATCTTTGGTTTTAATTAACTTTACCTCTGTTAGAGATTGTATCATTTCATAATTCCATTCAGGGGCTACTTCTCGTAAAAGAATTCCTTCTTTAATAACATCCATAACAGCAATATCGGTTATTATTTTATTTACACATTCTTTCCCCGTTAAAGGATAATTGCATTTTTCTAGAATTTTGAATTCATTTTTTTTTGTTACGTGTTCCATGGTGATGATAACCTGTTTTGTACCTGCTACTAGATCCATTGCTCCACCAATTGATCCAATGCCCCTTGATTCTATCATCCAATTTGCCAAGTCTCCATTTTTCGAAACTTGTAATCCCCCCAAAACACTGATATCAATGTGTCCTCCTCGAATCATATCGAAAGATTCAGAAGAATCAAAAAAAGCAAGTCCTGGTACTCTTGATAAAAATTGACCACCAGCATCCATTAAATTAGGGTCAAGGTTGCTTTGATCTGCTAATTCACTAAATCCTATAACCCCATTTTCTGCTTGAAATCTTATATTTCTTTTTATATCAATATATTTTGCACAAAGAGAAGGCAACCCTATCCCCAAATTTACGTAAGAATTATTTGGCAATTCAATTGATGCTCTGTAAGCAATATCTTCTTTAGTTAATTTTTTAGGATAGTTCATATTGTTTTTTTAGATATTAAACGATTTACATAAATTCCGGGAGTTCCTATTCTTTCTGGATCAATGTCCTGTGATGGAATTATTCTATCTACCTCTGCTATTGTTAATTTAGCAGCCCTAGCCATTATTGGATTAAAGGCTCTTGATGTACCTTTATATATCAAATTCCCAAATTCATCAGCTATTTCTGCTTTTATGAGAGCTACATCAGCTTGTAATGCATGTTCAAGTAAATATTTTTTTCCATTAATTATTTTCTTTTCTTTATTTTTTTCAACAATTGTACCTAGTCCTGTTTTGGTATAGAAAGCTGGGATTCCTGATCCTCCAGCTCTTATTTTTTCAGCTAAAGTTCCTTGAGGTATAACTTCAACTATTGTTTCTTTATTTTTCCAAGCTTTTTCAATTTCAGAAATTGGGTTTTGTTGAGCAGGGACGGGAAAAGAACAGATAATTTTTCTTACCTGCTTATTTTTAAAAAAAATACTTTGATCTATGGCTTCTTTTTTATTGGTCCAACCATATCCTGTAACCATTGATATCCCTGCTACATTGCCTATCAACGTTAATTGTTTAATATTTAAGTTTCTTAATGCAAGCATTAAATTAGTTGGTTGTCCTCCTTCTCCACCAAAACCACCAATCATTATGCTTATTCCATTTTTTAAATCTTTTACTGCATCTTTATATGAATCAAATATTTTTAACTCTTTCATTTTAGATATATTTTTGTATATTTTTAATAATTTAAATTTATAAACATATTATGCCATTAAACTTTACAGATTTTATATTATTTCCTCATATAGACTATTCAGATTTTATAGAGGAAAATATAATCTCTGCTTCTGATTTGGATATAAATAAATTAATTGAAAGAAAATTATGAAAATAACAAAGATAATAATTAGAAAACTATCTGGAACAATAAATTTCGATGGACAATTCTGGGAAGAAAGATTGGTTAGACCTATAGATATTTATAAAGAATACGAAATTGAACAAAACGAAACAAAGAAAACAGGAAAATTTTTAACCGAATCTATTTTTATAGAGATTTATACTGACAATGACCTTTCTGGAATTGCAGGTCCGATAGATGAACAACAGGCATTTATCATAGAGAAAAATCTATCAAAAATTATACTAGGAAAAGATCCGTTAGCAATTGAATTATTGTGGGATCAAATGCATAGATTAAGTGTTCATGGGAGACAAGGCATAACCATGCAAGCAATTAGTGCAATAGATTGCGCACTATGGGATATCAAAGGTAAATATTTCAACACTCCCGTTTATAATTTAATTGGAGGACCAACTAGAAATTCCATACCTGCTTATGCTTCTATGCTTGGTTTCAGTGTGACTGATATGTCTTTAGTTGCCGAAAGAGCCTTAGAGTACAAGTCCAAAGGTTTTAATGCACAAAAATGGTTTTTTAGATATGGGCCTATGTCTGGCAAAGAAGGTTTGAAAAAAAATATAGAACTTGTAGAAACTCTTAGAAATACATTAGGAGAAGATTATGACATTATGTTAGATTGTTGGCAATCTATGGATTATAAATATGTTTTAGATTTAGCGCGCGCCATAGAACCTTTTAGACCTTTTTGGTTAGAAGAAGTTGTAATGCCGGATCGTGTTGATATTTATAAAAAAATAAAAGATAAAGTCAATATTCCCCTTTCTGGGGCAGAACATGAATACACTAGATGGGGAATGTATAGATTTATAGAGAAACAAGCATTAGATATTCTTCAACCAGATATATATTGGGCAGGAGGATTATCGGAAGTAATGAAGATTGCAAACTTGGCAAGTACATATGATTTAATAATTATTCCTCATGGGCATTCATCAAATGCAACTTTACACTTTTCTCTCTCACAAATTTCTATTCATACTCCTTATCAAGAATATTTAATTAAGTGGAACATTGTACACCAACATTTTTTAAAATGTCCAGAAATCCCTGTGCAAGGTCAATTTAGAATTCCCACAGGGATTGGTCTTTCAATGGAACTAGACCAAGAAAAAATTGAAAAAGAAGAAAAAGTCGTGATAAATAATTAAACTCTTAAAGCTCTCCTTCTTCTCCATCTGCTTAATTTATATTTTCTTTTTTTGATTTTCAAGTTTTTGGGTCTTTCAGGTATAAAATCAAAGTCATTAAAACTTTCTCTTTTTGCCATTATTTTAATATTTTCAATTACATTTCCTTTAGATTTTTTATTAGGAATAAGATTTGGCATATTAGATAAATATTTCCCTGTTGCTGTATTAGTAGAAGCTATATATTCTGGTGTTCCTTCACAAATTATATAACCTCCTTTATCTCCTGCTTCCGGTCCTAATTCTATTATCCAATCGGCATTTTTTATTATGTCCAAATTATGTTCTATAACTATTACAGAATTTCCATTATCTACAAGAGAATGAAGAACATTTAATAATTTTGAACAATCATCAAAAGATAAGCCAGTTGTTGGTTCATCTAAAATATAAAATGTATTACCTGTGGAACGTTTTGATAATTCTGTTCCTAACTTTATTCTCTGAGCTTCTCCCCCTGATAGTGTTGTTGCAGGCTGTCCTAATTTTATATATCCTAGTCCAACTTTATTTAATGTGTCCAATTTGTTTTTTATATTTGGAATATTAACAAAAATATCAGCAGCTTCAGTAACTGTTTTATCTAATATTTCGGCAATTGAAAAACCTTTGAATTTTATTTGAAGAGCATCTTCGTTGTATCTTTTTCCTTTGCAAATTTCACAAGGGACAGTTACGTCAGGCAAAAATTGCATTTCTATTTCTTTATATCCTGCACCAGAACAATGTTCACATCTTCCTCCTTTTACATTAAAAGAAAATCTTCCTGGCTTATAACCACGACTTTGCGCTTCGGGCATTTTTGCAAAAAGCTCTCTAACTGGAGTAAATATACCTGTATATGTTGCAGGATTGGATCTTGGAGTTCTTCCTATTGGTGATTGATCTATAATTATTGCTTTATCTATGTTTTTAAGTCCTTCAATAGTATTATATTTGCCAGAACGAATTCCCTTTTTCCCGATTTGCTGTAATAAAGCTTTAGCCAAAATTTCATTAATCAATGTGCTTTTGCCAGATCCTGAGACACCAGATATACATACAAATTTTTTTAAAGGAATTTTCACATCAATATTTTTTAGATTGTTTTCATAAGCTCCAATAATTTTGATAAAGTTATCATTTTTCAATCTTCTGTTTTTTGGTACTTTTATGTTCTTTTTTCCACTTAAATATAATCCTGTTAATGAATTTTTGTTTTCTTTAATAATATTTGGAGGTCCTTGTGCAATAACATTTCCACCGAAACTTCCAGCTCCAGGTCCCATGTCTATTATATGATCAGCTGATAACATAACTTGTTCATCATGTTCAACTACAATTACTGTGTTTCCTATATTTTTTAAATTTATGAGAGTTTTTATCAATTTTTTGTTATCTATTGGATGAAGTCCTATAGAAGGTTCATCGCAAACATATAAGACTCCAGTTAATCCGGCCCCTATTTGTGTGGCTAGCCTAATCCTTTGTCCTTCTCCTCCTGATAAAGTTGAAGACATTCTATCTAATGTAATGTAGTTTAGCCCAACTTCTTTTAAGAAAGAAAGTCTGGAATTTATTTCTTTAAAAATTTCTCCTGAAATAGTTTTTTCACTATCAGTTAAATTTGAAAAATTATTTTCTTCATTAATCCATTTGTAACATTCATCAACTGACAATTTTGTTGCTTGCATAATGTTTTTTTCTAAAACGAATACAGATAATACTTCAGGTTTTAACCTTTGTCCCTTACAATCAGAACACGGACTTTCTGACATAAATTTTATAATTTCTTCACGAACTTTATCTGATTCAGTGTTAAGGTATTTTTTTTCTATAGCAGGAATCAATCCTTCAAAATATAATAATTGATTTTCAATTCTTTTTAATTCTTCTTTATTAGGAAAATCTTCATCAATCACTCCATATAAAAGTAAATTTAATAAAGATTTGTGCATATCTCTTATTGGCATATTTAAGTCTAGATTAAGTTCTTGAATTATTGAATAAAAATTATTTTTTTGCCAGCTAGAAATGACAAGGCCTGCATTTAAAACTGATATGCCATTATTGTTGATACAATTATTAGGATCTGGAATAATAAGATGTGGATCTATTTCTAGTGAAAATCCTAATCCAGAACATTTATTACATGCTCCAAAAGGAGTATTAAAGGAAAAGCTTCTAGGTTCAAGTTCGGATAAAGAAATATTACAATCAATGCAAGCCAAATGTTCAGAATAAACTTTTTCTTCTTCATCTTGTTTATCTACATATAAAACGCCATTTCCTATTTTGAGAGCCGTTTCTACTGATTCTGAAACTCTTTTTTTATCTAAATCTTTGTTTTTTATTAGCCTATCAATAACTATTTCTATATTGTGCCACTTATTTTTATTCAAATTGAAATTTTCTTCAAGGCTAAAAATTTTTCCATCAACTCTGACTCGAGCAAAACCATTTGACTTGGCATTTTCAAAAATCTTTAGATGTTGCCCTTTAGTATGTCTGATTACTGGAGAAAGTACCAAAAACCTCGTCTCTTCTTTGAATTCTAAAATGTTATCTGTTATTTGTTGAACAGTTTGCTTTTTTATTAAATTTCCACATTTATGACAATGTGGAATTCCAATTCTCGAGTATAAGAGCCTTAAATAATCATAAATTTCTGTTACAGTACCGACTGTCGATCTAGGATTTTTTGACACCCCTTTTTGATCTATAGAAACTGAAGGGGAAAGACCTTCTATTTGATCAAGATCAGGTTTTTCCATCCTTCCTAGAAACTGTCTTGCATATGCAGACAATGATTCTACATATCTTCTTTGCCCCTCGGCATATATAGTATCGAATGCCAAACTACTTTTTCCTGAACCCGATACTCCTGTAATAACAATAAATTTTTCTCGCGGGATATTTAAATTTATATTATTCAGATTATGTTCTCTGGCCCCTTTTATTATAATTTCTTTAGATTTTGCCACTTTAATTGTTTTTTTTCTTTATAATTCTACAAATAACTTTAAAGACTTTCGATATTAGAATAAAATTTAATTAGGTTTAACCATAATTATTTAAATGAAAACAAACAAGAATACTGTCAAATTACTTTCAGAAATAGATTCTATAATTGATGATATTCAAGTGCGTTCAATTTTGATTAATGATAAAACAATAAATTTATTATTTTCGGAAAAAATAACTCCTATTTTGTTGGATTTAAGAACAAATGTTGAGATAGAAAATTTATTTTATATTGATATTAAGGAAAAAATAAATAACTGCGTAGCCTTAACTTCTGAAATTGTAGATTTAAATCCAAAATTTTCTTCTATATATTCCAGAATTAGAGTACTTAGAGAAACAATTTTGCTAATAATAAAAGAAACTTCATATGAAAAAGATTTCTAAGATAAATAAATATATATATTGGAACAATACGTGTTCATGGGAAGAAACTGCGAGTCTGGCATTAGATTCCATTATACAAACGACAAAAACTGAAAAAATTTCAAATAACTATCGAATAAATATATATTTGGTAGATCAAGTTGAAATAAAAAAGTTAAACTATAAATTTTTGAATAAGAATTATCCCACAGACGTTTTATCTTTTAATTATTATAATGGTTGGAAGAATGGAGTTCCTCCAGATATCTTAGAAATATTTCCTGATGAAGAGGATAAAGATGAACTAGGAGAAATTTTCATTTGTGTACCTATAATTCTAAAGCAAGCTGAAGAAAACAATCATTCTTTTGCTAAAGAAATGTCTACAATGGCTATTCATGGAACATTACATCTTTTAGGATATAATCATGAGAAAAAAAATGAAGAAAAAATCATGTTTTCTAAAACAGAAATGATAATAAAGTTATTAAATTTGGATACATAAGCGATGGATCAAAAAAGAGAAGTTTTATATCAAAAATGGCGTCCGAAATATTTTAAAGATGTTGTTGGACAAGAACACATAACAAATACTTTAAAAAATTCTTTGATTAGAAAAAGATTTAGTCATGCATATCTTTATACTGGACCAAGAGGAGTAGGAAAAACCACAACAGCTAGAATAATGGCCAAGGCATTAAATGTTGATATTAATGAGGAAGGAGAACCAAATTTAGATTCAGAAATTTCCAAACTCATTGACGAAAGTAAATTTCTAGATCTTATAGAAATAGATGCTGCCTCCAATCGACGTATAGATGATATTAGATCTTTATTGGATAATATTCAATTTATGCCTTCAATGGGAAAATATAAAGTCTATATTATAGACGAAGTTCATATGCTAACAAATGAAGCATTTAATGCCCTTTTGAAAACACTCGAAGAACCTCCGCCTCAAATAATCATGATACTTGCAACAACTGAGTATCAGAAATTACCCGAAACTATAATTTCTAGATGTCAAAGATTTGATTTTAGGTATGTACCTAATTTAGAAATCGTTAATCGTCTAAAGGTTATAGCAGAGGCAGAAAATATTAATTGCGATGATAATATTTTATGGTTTATAGCTATGAATTCTTATGGTTCATTAAGAGATGCTTGTAATTTATTGGAACAATTATCTATAGCTTTTGAGGAAATTACAATAGAAAAAGCCAGAACTCTTTTTGGGATAATTGATGAAAATATTGCGATAGAATTGATCGGTTTTATAGTTAAAAACCAAAGTGAAAAATTAATTAAATCATTAGATGACTTAAAATCTAAAGGAATTGATTTTCAAAATTTATCTAAAATAATTATGGAAACTTTACGGTCGGGTTTGTTTATAAGCCAAGGACTTAGTACCATTCAAGGATATTCCAAAGAATATATTGAAAAAGTTTCAGAAACTTTTTCTAATATTGATGGAAAAATTCTCACTGAAATTATAGAAAATCATCTTAAAATAACTTCTATACGAACAGATAATTTTCAATTATTATTAGAATCATCTTTAATCCACATGTTGTTTTTGTTTAATGATCTTAATAAAGTCCCTTCATCTGTAAACATTATAAAAGAATTAAAAATTGAAGAAGACAAAATAGTTCAAAAAACAAATCCAATAAAACATTCAGTTGAAACAGTTACAAAAACAGAAAATCCACCAACAGAATCTAAAAAAGAATGGGAAGAAGTATTATTTGATTTGCGTAGAGAAAAATTTGGGAAAATGTATCTTGGTGCTTTATTAAGAAATGTTGAAACACCACAAGTTGAGGATGAGAAATTAAAATTAAAATTTAAAAGTAAGACCTTACATGATTTATTTAAAGAAGAATGGAAAATTGATGGAGCAAGAGAAGCGGTAAAAAAAGCAGTTTTAAAGGTGTTTGGAAAAGATATTGGTTTAGTTTTGGAAGAACCTAAAAACAATGTTGATACCATGGATAAAACAAATAATAAAATACTTGAGAGCAATATAGTTAAATCAGCTTTGGCTATGGGAGCTAAAATAGAAGATGAAAAAGAGGAGTAATTGATGTTAAATTTTGACAAAATCAAACAAGCAGGAAGTTTAATGAAACAGATGAATAATTTGAAGAAAAAAATTGATCAACTTGAATCTGTAGCTGAAACCAATGATGGAAGTTTACGAGTTATTGTTAAAGGAACATCTAGTATAAAAGCTATTGAAATAGATTCATCTTTGTTAAATGAAAATTCAAAAAACAATCTAGAAAAAAATTTAGTTAAGATAATTAATGAAGCACTCAAGAAAGCTGAAAACTCATCGAAGAATATTATGTCAGAAGTAACTGGTGGATTAAATATTCCAGGGATGTAATATGGTGCCTTTAAATAATTCACAATTTTTTTTGACATCACTTAATAGATTAATTGAGTCGTTTAGAAGATTACCTGGGGTGGGGCCTAAAACTGCACAAAGGCTTGCATTTTATGTATTGAAAATGCAAGATGAAGACGTCAAAGAATTTTCTGATTCATTGACTGATTTAAAATCTCAAATTCTATACTGTAATATATGTCAAAACATATCTGAAAAACTTACATGTGAAATGTGTGTTGACAAAACAAGAGATGATAGCTTAGTTTGTGTAGTAGAAGATCCTATGGATATTTATGTCTTAGATAAAGCAGGTATTTATAACGGGACTTTCCATGTACTGCACGGTTCTATTTCTCCATCGCGAGGAATCGGTCCAGAAGAACTTAGAATAAAACAATTGCTTGAGAGAATCAAAAAAAATATTAATATAAAAGAAATAATTATAGCAACTAACCTTAATTTAGAAGGAGAAGCTACAGCTATGTATCTCCAGCAAATTTTATCTGAAGCAAATATAAAAATCACACGCCTTGCTAGAGGAATGCCTTCAGGCTCAGATATAGAGTACGCTGATCAAACAACTATTTCCCATGCGTTGAATTCTAGGGTAGATATAAATGAAAATATCAAATAAGAAGAAAAAATATTTTCAAACAGAATCGATTGTTTTAAATTTGTTCAATTTGGGAGAAGCTGACAGAATTGTAACTCTCTTAACTCCAAATTATGGAATTATTAGAGCTGTAGCTAAAGGAGTTAGAAAACCAAACTCTAGAATGGGCGGACATTTAGATATTCTAAACAAAATTAATTCTTATGTACGAATAGGAGAAAATCTTAATAATCTTTCTCAAGCTGACACAATTGATAGTTATAGTGAAATAAAACAAAATTTAAAAAAGATTTCTTTATGTTTTTATATTTTAGAATTATCTGAAAAATTTTCGGTGGAAAATGACCCAAACAATAATATTTATCAACTTTTAGAAGAGGTACTAGAATCAATAAAATCAGTAAAAAATGATGAATTATTAATTAGATGGTTTGAAATCAAATTGTTAATTTCAGCAGGTTTTCTTCCTGAACTATATAATTGCCTCATTTCAGGTCAAAAGTTAAAAGAAGGAGACCATGTTTTTTCTTTTGAAGAAGGAGGATTGATAGATTATCATTACTACTCAGAATCCCTTAATCATTCTATAATTCTGAAAAAAACAATAAAGGCAACAAGATTTTTAGTTGATAATAATTGGAGTAATGTGAATAAACTGAATATTTCTCAAAAAACAATTAAAGACATGAAAATAATAATGAAACGATATATAAGAACTTTGATTAACTCACGAGTTAATTCTGAGACATTTTTATCTTTAATTCATAATAACTAAACAACTCTTTTTATAGGCAATAATCCACATAATACAACCCCAAAAACAGCTATAGTTCCGCTCATAATTGATATCCCATCAAATCCGTATATAGAATAAATAAATCCTGCAAAAAGTGGAGAAATAAAACCTACTACAGACATTCCTATAAAATTTAATGCTGTTCCGCTTCCCTCAGATCCAGTGGGAACCCTATCCATAGTTGCTGCAGTTATTATTGGCATTACTGAAAAGAAAAACATTCCTAAAAGAGACATTAAAACAATTAATCCAATTCCCGTTTTAAAAATTAAAAATAGAAACAGAAAAATAGACATTAATATCATTGCAATCATGATAATGAGTTTCCTGCCATACTTATCTGATAGTATGCCCATGATAGGGGTAGAAATAATTCCCGCAGCTGTTATTAGAGCTATGTGAAACCCTATTACAAATGCTGAATAATTCAAGACCTCTTTTAAATAAACCGCTAAAAATAATAAAAAAGAAGTATGTGCGGAGGCTCTGACTCCACCTAAAAGTATTAATCCCAAAATAACTTTATCTTTTACAAGACCTTTTGTACGAGTTTTGTATTCATCAAAAGACCAGTTAACTTTTGCTTCTGATCCTGCTGATTTAAATAAAATCAACACCAATAAACCAGTTATAATCATTGGAACTGCCATAAATACAGAAACTGTTTCCCATCCAAAACCTTCAAATGAGATAATGGAACGAATAACAAAGCCAGAAATCAATCCGCCAACTATTGGAGGACCAATGGTATTACCTATTTGTGCACCCGTTAAATGCATTGAGAGGGCGAAGCCTTTTTTATTTGGATATCTTGCTGCTAAAGTGCCAAATGCTGGTGCATGCCAAAAACTTTGCCCGAAACCCATTAATACAACTGAAAGTATAATTATTGGATATATTTTTAATGTTCCCAATAGAAAATAACCTATGGCAATTGATAACATAGCTATTGCTAAAAACCAAGCAATTTTTTTTCTATACATATCGGAAAGAATTCCCGCGGGGATATTGGCTAACCCGCTTGCAACATTTGAAGCTGAAAAAATAGCACCATAAGCTACATCAGAAAGATTTAACGAGACTTTTAACAATGGTCCTATTACAGATATTGCACCTTGACCAAAATGTTTTATTCCGTGTCCAAGTGATAGACCTAAAACAAGTCCCATGCCTGTATCATTTGATTCTTTCTTTTTCATAAGATTTAGAGTTGTTTATAGATCTATATGTATTTATATAGTATTTTTCAAATATAATGATACCTATATATCATGATTAATTTTAGAAAAATTCCCAAAGCTATTTTATATTCTTCATTCTTTTTCACTTTTATAGGCTTTATATTCATATGTTTTTATACAATATTCAGTCGAATATTTTTTTGTTCTATTGTGAAACCATGTGCTTCGAATTTTATTCCTGATTTATTAATAATAGTTATTTTCACCTTATTCAGCTTTTGTGTAGGAATGTTTTTTGGTTGGGTAATTCTAAAGTTATATAATTTTTTTAAAGTAGAATAATAGATAAAGAAAATGAAACGAGGGAAATATGTCTGATAATAATTTTGATTTGATTGTTATAGGAGCTGGCCCTGGTGGCTATCACGCAGCTATTAGAGGGGCTCAATTAGGTTTAACTGTTGCAATTGTTGAAAAAGATGATGGTAGTGGCATAGGAGGGCTAGGGGGAGTTTGTTTGAATTGGGGATGTATTCCTTCAAAATCTTTGTTAAAAAATGCCGAATTGCTGAATCAAATGAAAAATCCTGAAAAATGGGGATTTAATTTTAAAGATTTCTCTGCAGATATATCAAAAGCAGTGGATCGTTCAAGAAACGTATCTAAAAAATTGACTCAAGGCATAGATTACTTATTAAAAAAGAATAAAATTTTTCTTATTAAAGGTTCAGCTACCTTGAAGTCATCAACTTCTGTAAATGTTAATGATCATACATTTGGTGCAAAGAACATAATAATTGCTACTGGAGCTAGACCTCGTTCCTTACCTAATCTTGAAATTGATAAAGAAATTATACTTTCTTCACGTGAAGCATTAGAACTAAGAAATAAGCCTGAAACATTAGCAATAATTGGCGCTTCGGCCATAGGTTGCGAATTTGCATATTACTTTAATGCATATGGAACTAAAGTAACCCTATTTGAAATAATGGATCGTATTGTTCCAAAAGAAGACGAGGAAATCTCCAAAGAACTACAAAGGCATTTTAGAAAACAAGGGATAAATACTAATACTGCAACTAATATAAACAAAGTAACCAAAAGCGCTACTCAAATTACTTTGGAATTTGAAAATTCTGGAGAAACAAAAGTAAGCACCTTTGATAAAGTGTTGTTGGGAGTAGGAATAAAACCTAATTCAGATAATTTAGGAACAGAAGCATTAGGTATAAATGTTAATCAAAATGGATTTATTGAAGTAGATGAATATATGAGAACAAATGTAAATGGAGTATTTGCAATAGGTGATGTAACAGGGAAATTACCATTGGCACACGTCGCTTTTGACCAAGGAATTATAGCAGCTGAATATGTTGCAGGAAAAAATCCTCAAGGTATCGATGATTATCAACAAATCCCAAGATGTACATATAGTTCACCCCAAATTGCAAGCATTGGTATAACTGAAGAAGAAGCAAAAAATAATGGAATTAATTATTTAATAGGTAAGGTCCCTTTCCAAGTGGCGGGCAAATCCATAGCAATAGATGAACCAGAGGGATTTGCCAAAATAATATCCGATAAAGAAACAGGAGAAATCTTGGGAGCACATATAATAGGTGCAGAAGCAACAGAATTGATTGCAGAAATAGGCATGTTAAAATATCTTGAAGGAACAGATCAAGAGTTGCACAAGCTTACACACGCCCATCCAACTCTATCTGAAGTCATAAAAGAATCTGCAGCGAATATTAACAACGAAGCAATTCATTTTTGATTTTTACCATGGGATTTTTATTTCTAGCTCAGCAGTGATTGATTCAAACCACTCTATTACTTCTGGATGATAAGGTATTCCATTTTTTTCCCGTTCAATTCTGGTTTCGTACTCAGATAACCCAGGATAAATTACTCTTTCATGGCCAGGTGCGGGAGGCGTATTTTTTAAACCAATTAAGAAATCATCCATATTTTTTTTGAAAGTTTTTAAATCACTGAAAGAATCTATATTATAAGCTGCAAAATAATGTCCATTTCCTCCAAGATGACCTGCTTGAACTCCACCAAGCATACAGCACATAATATCCACGATAGCTGCGAATGCGTAGCCTTTATGTGAACCATTTTCTCTGTCTCCTCCAAATGGGAGCATATGAAGATTTTTAAGTCTACCGTCTTCGTGAAAATCTTCAGATCCTAATTTTTTCTCTTCCTTAATAGGTGAACCATCTTCCTTTGCTAACCAATTTGATGCTACAGGGACTTGCAATCTTTCTAACAATTTAATTTTATTTCCAGCTATTTGTGTTGTTGCAGCATCAAACATAAAGTAAGCTTCTTTGTCTGCGGGTGCAGCCCATGCTATGGGATTGGTTCCAAATCTGGGTTCGGCGCCGTATGTGGGTAACATCGCAAATCCACCGCCTCCACTCATACAAACACCAATCATGTCATTATCAACTGCTATTTTTGCATGATATCCTGCTGCACCTAAATGACCAGCGTTATTTAGAGTTGCTATCCCAACTCCATTCTTTTTTGCTTTATCCACAGCTAATTTCATAGCTTTTGGAGCTGTGTGAACTCCTAAACCTTTATCACCATCAAGAGTCACAATTGATGGTGATTCTTTAACAATTTTTATGTTTGGTCTTGGGTTTGTTCTTTTTTGTTGATACATTCTCACATATGATCTCAACATATTTGACACCCCATGTGTGTCTACACCATTTAAATCAGCATAAATCAGCACATCTGTAGATAAATCTGCATCTTCTTCAGATAAACCCATTTTAAGAAATATTTCCTTTGTAACTTTGTACATTAAAGTATGATTTATTTTTATAGCATCTTTTTCAGATACATGAAATCTTTCTAGCATTTTTTCCTACCTTTTTGTTGTAGTATATACATTTACATTCTCCATGAAAGTTTCGTTAATATGATTAAGAGATGCTTTAATCCTTGAATCCAATATCTTTAAACTTGAAATTAATCTCAACCTTCTATATTCAGGAATTTCTTCATTGATAATAGATTCTAATTCTGAAGCTAGTTGAATGATTTTATGTTCTATGTTCATATTACTTGAATT
>CEVQ01358621.1_pt1 | contig 30602 bp, 24 predicted proteins | sample 356551 | NCBI WGS metagenome assembly CEVQ01 (sample SAMEA2623756, study PRJEB7988) | marine metagenome | biome: marine biome (ENVO:00000447); feature: mesopelagic zone (ENVO:00000213); material: "saline water (ENVO:00002010), including plankton (ENVO:xxxxxxxx)" | depth 250 m | reverse complement strand
AAACAGCATGTTTACTCTTGCAATAAAGGGGGAGACCATATACACGCTCTAGAGTGTGTGACTCACAAAGATCCAAGTACCAACCGAAACAAGCACAATGCCACCAAATGTCTCTGCTCGCTTACCTATCAATGTTCCCATAACACTGCCCAACATAATGCCAATAGTTACCATAGAAAAAGTGGCTATCCCAATTAACGTCGCAGCAATAGCAATGTTCACGTCAATTAGCGCGAGACTTGCACCCACTGCCATTGCGTCGATGCTTGTGCCTAACGCAGTAATACACAACAAAATAAAGGATTGTTTTTGAGACGTCGACTCTTCTTCGGCAGGTTTCAGGCTCTCGAGTACCATATGAATACCTAAACCAGAAAGAATTATTAGCGCAATCCAATGATCCCATGCTTCAACGTATGAAGACGCCGCGCGACCAATGAACCAGCCTATAAATGGAGTTGTTGCCTCTATAAGTCCGAACAAAAGGCCAATTTTGAGGGCAAAACTTAAACGAGGGCGATTGTTTTTGACACCTTTGCCTATCGCGGCGGCAAACGCATCTGTTGACATAGCAAAGGCTAGCAAGATAAGAGCGAAGATACTCATAGTTTTAGAACTCCGGTCAGGCTAATTGAGTCCACGACAAATCCGCACGCCTGACCTTTACGCGTGGACTTATCGATGGTCTCGCCAACCAAGAGGTGTTTGTACCATGGTAATGTGACCAATTATGTTGATACAAACTTTTCCATTCGAAACGGAAACAGGCTACTCCCCAACCGAGGGGCCTACGGTAATACAGCCGCTATAAACTAATCAAGTTGATTGCGACAAACTGTCCAACTTGAGATATAAATGACGCCATGTTCACGCTCTTTCGATTGCACATATTCCAACAGTGGTCATACACACAATTTTATTAAGTGTCGGCAACCAAGTATTTTTTCAGCGTTACGCTTTGCGCCTCTCTGCTACTCATGGACTCCCTGAATAAGCCGTTGTCTTAGCGAGTTAACGATTTCATTGTTCATCCCTTTCCTCTGCCCGTACAATAGAGACACTTCGTTGTTGCAGCGCCAGTATTTCCGGCTCGCACTGTGTAATTCGACAACTCATTGCTAAAAGAGACTTTTTTATGAGAATTCTACTTTCCATTGCCTTCGCTACCATTCTTGCAGGCTGCGCTACTCTCTCTCAACTGGCAGTTTACACTGTATCTAATGCCGAGTTAGAACAAGTGCTTGATAGCCAAGTGAGTAAGTTGCAGAAGCAAACGTCACTTGCTGGTATTCCTCTTTATTTAGACGTGGAAGATATGACAGCAACCATAGGCCCAGATGGCAGAGACGTGGTTCAGCTAGGCGCTATTGCCACTGCGCGTATTAGTGCATTTGGGTTGAACTACCCTGCAAAAGTAAGTCTTGCTTTGGAAGGCACGCCTTATTACGACAGTGAAGAAAAAGCGATTTTTGTGCGCTCATTGTCTCTACTTGATAGCACAATTGATGCTGGCGGCTTTAAGGGTAATTTAGCCCCTGTAAGTGGCGAATTCATGCAGCTCATCAATGGCTATTTAGCCAATAACCCTGTTTATCGCCTAGATCCTGCGAACAAAGCGGTAAGCATGCTTTCAACGGTACCTTTACAGCTAACTGTAGAGCAAGGCCAGCTTGCACTTCGACCTAAACAATAATCATTGAAAAAACGTATGAAGTGTCGAGATTGTTAATGGTTAAAGGTGCAAAAGTAACCTGAGCCTCGATGCTCGCAAACAGATTTTCCCATTCAGTGAAATAGGCAGGCATAGTGACAGAACGTATCAAAACACTAGATGAATTCGCAAAGTACGTAGATTACTCTTTGCTGAATACCCTTACCCCAGACCCGCAGTCGACGTGCGATGGTGACGACCATAACCCGCGCCAAGTGTTTTCAGGTCACTATGTGCCAGTTACTCCGACCCCATTAACTGCACCGACGTACGTTGCTCATAGCGAAACGCTGTTTGCCGAATTAGGCATAGACGATAGCTTGGCAACATCTAAAGATTTCACCCAGCTGTTTTCAGGGGACATGTCGGATGTACCTGCACCAATGAAGCCCTTCGGCTGGGCAACCGGCTACGCACTTTCTATTTACGGTACAGAGTACACACAGCAGTGCCCGTTTAGAACAGGTAACGGCTACGGCGACGGCAGAGCAATTTCTATCGTTGAAGCAGTATTAAACGGCAAACGTTGGGAAATGCAGTTAAAAGGTGCTGGTCGCACGCCTTATTGTCGCGGCGCAGACGGGCGCGCCGTATTGCGCTCAAGCGTGCGCGAATTTTTAGTGCAAGAACACATGCATGCGCTTGGCATTCCGACCTCACGTTCGCTGAGCTTGTTTATGTCTGAATCAGACACGGTAGACAGGCCGTGGTATCGCGAAGGGTCTCATTCCTATGAACCTGAAGTGATGGTAGAAAATATAACGGCTATTTCTACCCGCGTGGCGCCTTCATTTCTGCGCGTAGGGCAAATAGAGCTTTTTGCAAGACGTGCTCGATGTAACGAACACAGCGAAGCGTTAAACGAACTAGAAGCCATTGTTAAGCACCTTATTGAACGAGAGTACTCAAGTGAAATTGACACAACCACGCCGTTTGAAGAGCAGGTGGTAACGCTGGCTGCACTATTTCGAGACCGGCTAACGCGTCTTGTTTCTGGTTGGGTTCGCGTAGGTTATTGCCAGGGCAATTTTAATAGCGATAACTGCGCCGCAGGAGGATTTACGCTGGATTATGGGCCATTCGGTTTTTGTGAATTTTTTGAAGCAGACTACCAACCTTGGACAGGCGGCGGTCGTCACTTCTCGTTTTTAAACCAGCCCATTGCTGCGCAAAAGAACTTTGATATGTTCTGCCGCTCACTGATGCCGCTAGTTGGCGGCAACAGTGAACAGCTCTCTAAGCTTAACGAGATCAACGACGGTTTTTCTGGCGTTATGGAACGCGCCATGGAGAGTATGTGGGCAACAAAGCTTGGCATTGCCAGCTACGACCACGACTTGCTAATTAAGCTGCTGCAATTAATGCTGCGCACAGGCGTGGACTACAATCTGTTTTTCCGAGAGCTATCGTCAATACCAGAAGATATGGCGAGCTTGACGAAAAGCTTTTACTACCCGCCTAAAGCAGAGGTCTTGACAGAATGGGAAGCATGGCTACAAACGTGGCGTGAGCGCATTGAAAAGGACGCCGAAGCACAAGGTGATGTTACAAACGCTATTGCTGCTACCGCAGAGAATATGCGCAAAGCAAACCCTAAATTCACATGGCGCGAATGGTTAATTGTGCCTGCTTATAAAGCCGCAGAGAAAGGTGACTTTACGCCAATTCACGAACTTCAGAAGATACTTACTGCGCCTTATGATGAGCAATCAAAAGAGGTAGAGAATAAGTACTACCAGCTGCGCCCACTTGAATTTTTCAGTGCTGGCGGAATCGCTCACTACAGCTGCTCTTCGTAACAAAGAGCAGCTTCATTTTAGTTTACTTACAAAGAGTCAATCGATTCGCTAGGCTCAGTAAACCACACCGGGCCATCTTCGGTCATATAAAAGTGATCTTCTAAGCGAATACCGAACTCGTTTGGTACTACGATCATAGGTTCGTTACTAAAACACATACCAGATGCTAGCGGGTGAGGATTGTCTTTCACCAAATAAGGCCATTCGTGAATATCCATGCCTATGCCGTGCCCGGTTCGATGAGGCAAACCTGGTAAGTTATAGTCTGGTCCTAAGCCATCTTTAGCTAAGCTGTCTCGCGCGGCTTTATCCACATCGCCACAGGGAACACCAACTTTTGCAGCGTTAAATGCGGCAAGCTGCGCGCGTTTTTCGCTTTCCCATAATGCTCTTTGCTTATCGGTTGGCTCACCAAACCAATAGGTTCTCGTGATATCAGAGAGATAGCCGTGCACCTTACAGCCAGTATCAATCAATACTAAGTCGTTCTTCTTTAATACTTGAGGGTCTTTAACGCCGTGGGGAAACGAGGTCGCTTTTCCAAAAAGTACAATGCAAAAATAGTTACCAGTGGCCCCCACTTTCTTATGTGCATCGTTAATAAATGCTTCAACTTCAGTAGTAGTAATACCTTCATAAAGCATACTGGCAGTCGCTTTATGCACAGCAAGTGTCATGTCCATAGCGCGTTGAATAAGCGCTAGTTCATTGTTAGATTTGTGCATGCGACAGTGTGCTGTTACCTCTGCACCATTGATAATTTGCCAAGATTGGCCAAGCATCTTGTTCAAACCATCTATGATAAAAAACTGGGTCGACTCATCCACACCCAGTTTATCGCCTCCAGCGGTATTTAGTTTATCTAGCATAGCTATGACAAGCGCATATGGGCTCTCGTGCTCTTGCCAGCCAATTATGTCGCCTTCCACTAATTTGCGTTCGTTTAAAGAGTCGATCTCAAAGGTAGGAGCTAGATATACAACGTCACCTTTTGCAGGTAAAAGCGCACCGACTAAACGCTCACTGGCGTACCACTGCATACCTGTAAAATACGCTAAGTTAGTACCCGCGTTTAAGTAGAGCGCACCAATGCCATTTTCCTGCATATAATGCTGCGCCTTGGCAATTCGGGCTTTGTATTCAGAGAGTTCTATGGGGCGCAGATCGCCTGTCATGTTGACAAGGCTATCTAAAGCCTGCTGTGGTGTTTTTGTGCCTATTATTTTACCCATTTTTTTTCGTCCCTACACTGGCGCAAGGCTGATTGCCTGTTGGAATGATCATCAGCCCGCCTTAAATATGAATTTATTAAAACGGGCTCACTGTACAACATTCAATAGAAATGTCGAGATAAGCAGAGATGGCTAGACCTTTTGTACAGCTTGTACAGCGTATCTAAAGATAAACACTTGCTTATGATTCGCTTATGACTCGCTGTGCTTCACAGTGCACTTTTCCACGCAGCCTCTGGTAGCAAGTACAAGCCTTTTTCGCTTTTTGCGCCTTCATTTACGATATAGCCGATACCCGCCGCCATAACGGCCAAAGTTACGTCGAAGGCATTGATGCTGTCACCATAGCCCGCAGTTAAGTTAAACATAGAGCCATCGGCTAGAAGATACAGTGTTTTATCGCCCAGTTTATAGGCATTTACATAAGGCATTGGCTCACTGTGAGTAGCGTTGTTTTTAAGATAAGGCACATCAATTTCTTGGGCTACATGGCCTACATTTAAAATAAATGTTCCGTCTTTCATGTTGTCTAGATGACTCGAATTCACCACGCCATACGCGCCAGTTGCAGTGGCAATGACGTCAGCTTGACTAGCCGCTTCATTTAAATCAACCACTGGCCAGCCGTCGTATTTCGCTTGAAGCGATCTTGCTGGATCAAGTTCTGCAACTTGAACCTGTGCCCCGAACGCTTTAGCCGAGGCAGCAACGCCCTGCCCTACCAGACCATAACCAATAACAACTACTACTTTTTCGTGCAGGGTTAGATGAGTGGTTTGGAAGAAGGTTTGCCATGCGCTTAAGCCCACCATGTGCCTGTTGTGAAGCCCTTCTTTTACCGGCAAATCATCCCAGTTAAATATTGGATAGTTTGGCGCCATACCATTTAAGCGGTTAATGCCAGAGCCCGTTGCTTCTAAGCCCGATACAATGCTCGGTACTGGTTTATTTGCTTTTATGTTCTCGTGAAGCCGAGTTGTCAGATCAGCGCCCATTTCACACAAATGAGTAGGCTGCCACGCCAGCGCTTTATCGAATGACTCAGACCAGTCAGCCTCGCTCATATCACGCCATGCATGGGCCGTTGCGCCCTTATCAACAAGGTAAGACACCACGTCATCTTGCACTGTAGTAGGGTTACACGTGGTAAGAAAAATGTCGCATCCTCGTGAAAGTAGCCCTTCAACCAAAGGCGCCATTTTCAAATCTAAATGCATGTTACAAGCAAGTTTAACGTTCGACAGATCGGGAAGTGATGCAATAGCATTATGAGTGCGCGGCATATGAAGGCTAGCCCACGCCAACTCTGCTTGAAAATCTTGGTACATGAAAAGGATACTCTGAGAAAAAGAAAAGCAGAATCATACGTGAGAATGCTGTATTTATAAATCAGCTAGATACTTCCCTTTATTTCTCCTCTTTGTTACTTCCTCTTATTCTGAATCTTCCTCACAAATCACCACTTTGTTTTGACCTTTTGCTTTCGCTAGGTACAAGGCTTGGTCTGACTGTTTAATGAGAACATTTATATCCTCTTCCTCTAGCGAGGTTCCTGCCACACCTATACTTACTGTCACTCGTATGAATTTGTTGATGTCGTGGGTGAAAAGGTGTACACGGAGATTCTCGGCAATTTGCTTGGCATAATGCCCCCGAGTATTGGGCAAAAATACCAATAACTCTTCGTCGCCCCAGCGAAAGGTAATGTCAGAGCCCCTAACTTGCCCTTTAATTTCTTCAGCGACTTTTTTCAGCACCTTGTCACCCATGTCGTGACCATATTTATCGTTGATACCTTTAAACCAATCAATATCAATGAGCATAACCGACATGAACTTATTACTGCGCTTTCCCATCTCCCAAATAGGATAAACCAAGTCTTCAAAAGCTCGCCGATTATAAAGCGACGTAAGTGGATCGAGCCTTGCGTCACGCTCGGCGTTTCTGCGCGCTTGCTGTACTTGTTTGTAGTTAAATGCCAGTGAGATAGATAGTAAAGACATTTCCAACACCATGCCGATTTCAATGCCTCTAAATGCCCATTTCGAGTATGGAATAAGCCCCCATGTGGCTAGACTCGACACCATCGCACCGCCGGTTCCGCATAAAATGGCTGGAAGGAAAAATTTAGCTAATGTGTCGCCATTACGGTAGGCAAAAATTCCTATCAACAACATCCAAATCGCTATTGTTGTTAAAACGGCAAGCTGCGACATCACCGCGAAAGAGCGACTTCCAATCAACACAATGATGACAGCGAGTGCGCCCAATGCGCCATAGATATACTTCCTACACCGATAGAGCTTTGGTAGATAGAGTTGGGTATTAAGAAACTCGATGGTGAATCTTACCGCACTGAACAAATACAAAAACATTAGCGCGGGCAAAAGCCACTGTTGAAGGAATATCGATTCTGACCAAAGCCACCAGAAACCATGACCGGTATAAGTGAAGTTAAATAGCAAAAACGAGAGAAGGTATAAGGAATAAAGCAGGTAGCGCCGTTCTTTGAGATAGGAGTATAGAACCAAGTTGTAGACCAATAAAATAACGAGTGCGCCGTACAACGCGCCATAAAAATACGCATTTTCCGTTGTCTTGTTTTTGGCAACTACTGGTGGCCCTACGTATATGGGGATCGTCATAGGATCTTCAGAGGAAAATCGAAAAACCACCAGCGTTTCAGGCTGGGTAAATCGATAGAATACAGAAGGCATTCGCGCGTTTTCAAAGCGAGCACTATGCACCTGATTATCACCAAGTTTTACATGACGCTTTCTTTGACCGTTTTCGAAAAAATAGAGGTCGATATCGTCTAGCCACGCATTATCTATTTCTATTTTCAGAGGAAGAAAAGGTACGTTTATTGGGCTATTTTTAGCAATACGAGTAACAAGAACACCATATGTATCTAATTCAACAGCCAACACACCCCAAACCGTGTTACCAGTGAACCCATAACTAACGCGCCCTTTAGTATTTTTTATAAGTGTATTCTGCTGATATTTAGTCAGGATGTCTTCAGCAGTAAGCTGACTACCTTCCTCGTAATACATCCACAGCTTGTCGTTAACTAACTGCATTTTATCTAAAGACGCAGTACTTTTAGCGTAAGCGTGAGAGAGCCCGCCCCACAAGCAATTAACTATTACAAAACCAATAAATAAAAGAAGTGCTTTCATACATCAATTCTTTTGAATAGGGGCTTTTAAACACAGGGCAAGCTTTTGTATCGGCAACCCTTTCTTATATAAATATTAAGTTACGCTTATCAAAACCGTTTGTGAATAGGTTAAATTCATCAATATTCTACAAATGCGTTTTTATGTTGTTTCGTTTCCACATGTAAAGGCTTACGTATCTTTTATGCTTAGTTTTATTACCAGCACGCTGATTCCTGTTTTGATCCTTCTGTTAATGGGATGGCTATTTTTTCGCATTAAATGGCTCAATGAAGGGTTTATAGAAGCTGGATCTAAACTGGTATTTAACGTTGCGCTCCCTGCGCTATTATTTTTATCGATAGCGCGAGCAGACTTTTCTAAAGCCGCCAACCTATCGCTGATAGGCGTTGGAGTTATGGGCACGCTCATTGTTTTTGCCGCTCTGATGATTACCTCTCATCTGACCGTACATCCGTACAAAGCCAGAGGTGTGGTTGTACAAGGCGGTTTCAGAGCCAATATGGGCATTATTGGCCTTGCTTATTGTGCCAATACCTATGGGCAAGAAGGGCTTGCTGTAGCCTCGGTCTATATGGGGTGTATTACTATATTGTTTAACGTATTGTCTGTCTTTGTTCTTAATTTTTATCAAGGCACGTCGCGTTCTTTGTTGGGTCAAGTTACTGGCATGGCGAAAAACCCGCTGATTCTTTCTATCGCGGCAGCGCTCCCCTTCTCTTACTTCGAATGGCAATTGCCCACCACCTTGATAAAAACCGGTGAATACTTTGCGCAGCTAACACTGCCACTTGCACTTATTTGTACCGGTGCTTCCCTACAGTTCCGCTCATTCTCCAGTGACTGGTTTAACATTGTGCTTAGCACAACCAGTAAATGCGTGGTTTATCCCACCATATTAGTCGCGTTTGCCTATGCTTTTGGATTTAGAGGTATGGAACTGGGCATTGTTCTTCTTCTCGCCATTTCACCTACTGCTGCAGCAAGCTATGTCATGGTTAGAAACTTAGGCGGTGATTATCGTTTGGCGGCAAGTATCATCGCAGTGAGCACATTGGCATCTCTGCCTATTACCGCCCTCGCCTTTGGAATATTAAGTAAACTACAGCTGGTGTGATGAAAATACGTCTTTGTTAAGCGCATTTTAAGTTTATAAACAGTGAAGAGTGAAGCTATTGATGTGTTGTTAGACGGTATTGGAAACTAAAAGCGCCGGGTAACTCGACGTTAACCCGGCGAAAAAGGCGTAACAGACGTCGCCCTAATCTGCTTCGATCTCACCCTCTTCAATGGCCACAACGCGACGTGCTTCAACGTAGGTTTTAATAGCCCAAAGTGTCTCTTGGTCTAAGATAGGATCGGTTTGACCTTCAGGAATACCGCCAAGTGCAGGCATGCCTTTCGCCGAGCCAAAACGCAAGCGCTCAACGAACCATTCGTCGTCTTCAAAACTTTCTGGGTCGAGTTCACGAAGGTCTGGGTTTATTCCGCCAGACTGCGCGTGCAAGCCGTGACAACCTGCACAGTTATTTGCATAAGCTGACTCACCAAACTTGATGACCTTCGTTTTGGTTTCTTCATCAAGGCTTCGATATGGGTTTTCAAACACCCAGCCATTTTCAGACTCATCGCCATCAGTGATTGGCGGCATAGCTGAGCTATCTGCTCCTTGAGGGATAACATTTCCATGTGCAAGCACGTGGCCAGACAAGCCAGTTACCACGAGTGCCGCAAACAACATCGATATTTTTGTTTTCATAATTCATACATCCTCAAAAGACTATGAATTAAGTATACGTACGAGGAAATAAGGGGTAACTCTACTTTGGTTTTGAAAGGCTCCTCCTTTGGTAGGAGGCCACAATGATAGCCACTGAAAGCGCAAGCTTTACAATTGCTGCTTCAACGTTAGTGCTAAAGTCAGAGTCGAAATGACGCCCATAAGAATGATGAAGACTTACCTTGCTAACAGGTAAATGAATAGGTGAAGAAAAAAAGGCCAGCGCACCTAGGCGCTGGCCATGTATTAATCACTATTTACTGCTCAGCTAAGGTTAGTTTTTTGCCACCTGCTGATAGCGCTTAGGCAATTTAAACGTCCACACGGTGCCGCCTTGGTTGAAGTGCTTCACGCGTTTTGCAACTTCACCGCCCCATAATGGCACTGCGCCGCCCCATCCAGATAGTACAGAGATGTACTGCTCACCATCCATCTCCCATGTCACTGGAGAGCCAACAATACCTGAGCCAGTTTGGAACTTGTAAACCATTTCGCCAGTTTTGTCGTCAAAGGCCATCAGATAACCTTCAGGGTTACCGGTCCAAACCAAACCACCACCTGTAGTTAACACGCCGCCCCAAAGTGGAGAGAAGTTGTTGTAGCGCCAAACGGTTTTACCTGTTTTAGGGTCAATCGCTTTAAGTACGCCGATAAAGTCCTCATTCACTGATTTGATGGTGAAACCCGCACCAAGGTACGCTGCACCTTTTTTGTAAGAGGTAGGCTCGTTCCAGATATCCATTTCCCATTCGTTTGAAGGCACATAGAAGAGTTCAGTATCCTTTGAATAGGCCATTGGCATCCAGTTTTTACCGCCTAAGAACGCAGGGCGAGCAACAACCTGTGCGCCTTGTTTACCATCAGCTGATTGCGCTGGGCTTCCTGGGCGATTTTCTTCAATGTAGATAGGTCGACCTTTTTCATCTAGCCCCTTTGCCCAGTTTAATTTATCAACGAACGGGAAGCCGCGAATGAAGTCACCGTTTTCGCGGTTAAGGACGTAGAAAAAGCCGTTTCTGTCGGCGGTTGCCGCCGCTTTCACTGTCTTGCCGTTTTCCTGGTAATCAAACGAGATAAGCTCGTTTACGCCATCGAAGTCCCAGCCATCGTGCGGCGTGGTTTGGAAGTGCCACACAATTTTTCCTGTATTAGGGTCGATAGCTAAGCGCGACGACGAGAAGTAGTTATCGCCCGGACGTAGGTGAGAGTTCCACGGTGCAGGGTTACCCGTACCGAAAAATAGCAAGCCTGTATCTGTGTCGTAAGTACCACCTAACCACGTTGCTGCACCACCGGTTTTCCATAAATCAGCAGGCCATGTTTTACCTGGCGCGCCACCTGAAATACCATTTTCGGTTTTCTTACCGTCTTTCCATAAGTACCCCATGTGCCCTTCAACGGTAGGTCTAACCCATAGCTGTTTGCCAGACTTCGCGTCGTAAGCATACACTTTACCGACGATACCGAATTCACCACCGGAAATCCCTGTAATGACTTTTCCGTCAACTACAATAGGCGCTGCAGTAATGGCGTAGCCCGCTCGATAGTCTTCAACCTTTTTCTTCCAAACGGTTTTGCCCGTGTCTTTATCCAGTGCTACTAACTTGGCATCCAAGGTGCCAAATATGACCAGATTATCGTAAAGCGCAACGCCACGGTTTATCACGTCACAGCAAGGCATAATGCCGTCTGGCAAACGCGCTTCATATTGCCATAGCTCTTCACCAGTTCTCGCATCGATGGCCCACACACGAGAGTAAGATCCGGTTACATACATCACACCATCTTTTACCAGAGGCTGCGATTCTTGACCCCGCTGCTTTTCACCACCTAATGAAAACGCCCACACAGGACGTACTTCTTCTACTGTATCGCGGTTAATGGCGGTTAACGGGCTATAGCGCTGAGCTTTCAAGCCCATTCCATACGTCACTACGTCGTCAGTGGTAACGTGGTCATTTTGAATATCTTTGTCGGTGACAACAGCATGGACAGGAGTTAACGCACTTGCACAAACCAGCATAGATAGGGCAAGTTTTTTAATTGGCATATTATTATTCATAACGGTTCCTAGTTGCATGTAGGCCATAAATGGTCTGTTTCAGACTATTCGTTAGGATTAGCATAGCTAGGGGGGATGTCGATGCCTATGCAACAGCGGAGTGATTTGACTCCTCCTTTAGGAGGAGGAATGAAGGGCTATTTTCCCTTTTGTTTAACACCTTTACGCTTTCACGTCTTTTTAAACTAATGCGTGACTGATAACGGCGCTAGAGGTAAGAAGGCAATTGGCCATAGAGTTATTGCCTAATGTACTATCGCTCTGAACGCTATTGGTCACATGCTTTTATACTGAATTATCTTATTCTGAACTTTCATTCCCCGCAAAATAAGGCGGCATCTCATAAATAGTTTTGTATTTCTCAAATAACCGTTGCATATCACCCTCTACCACCATTCGCGTAATTACATCACCAATTTCATAGCCAAGCGCGCGATAATTAGTATGAACAGCAAGTCCTATGTCCCACTTTTGCTTTCCGATGAGCGGAAACGCGTTGCTTGCAAGGCGATATTGCTCATTATCAACAAACTGACTGAGGTAGGATATTTGCGAGCGCAATCCCATTACCGCTTCGACGGTTCCTGCTTTCATTGCGTCAAACGCTTCTGCGTTTGAGCCATAGTGCGATGTTTTTTCTCGCAATCGGCCGCCAAACGCTGACGTTAAGTAAAAGTGGGGGATGCTGTCTATTTCCGCACCAATCGTGTGATACTGAAACATGCCCATGGTTTCCACTTCGGGCAAGGTTTGCGTGTTGTGAATGATTTGCCAGCTTTCACGCTGATAGGGGGCAAACATATGAACGAGCTCATTAACCAACAAGCCCACGTCGTCACGTTTTTGAGAAAAGCTTGGGTCGTAAGGCGCGCGCATCATCACATCAGCCTTAATGCGATGAATTATATGGCCCTTCCACAGGTAATTTCTGAAATCGTCCTCTGTCGTTTCACCTGGTGTCATCCATATCAGTTCTAGCTCAACACCAAGGGCGCTCGCGATTTCACGGGCGATATCAATATCAATTCCAGTGGGGCTGTCGTTTTCAATAAATGAAAATGGAGGATAGTCGGTGTACACCGCAATTCTAATTAAACCGCTGTCTTTAATATCGTCTAACGATCTTGCTTCCCCGAACGCAGAAAGCGCAGAACCCGTTATCAGGCAGAGTAAAATGAAGATAACTCGAAAAGGTTTAACTAACTGCACAGCTTACCCACTTATTCAATCGAACTTCTTAAGCATACTAAGGGGTTAGCGTGATTTTACTAATGCTACTTTAGCGCCATAGCATTCCTCCTTTAGGAGGATGTTCTTCGGGAAAATTGCCATATACCCTTATGTCAGACAAACAGATATCAGCAAAAGCATGCAGCTGAGCTCAGGGTGGTATATGGCAAAGGGTGTAAAAAGCACGGTTGAAAGGCGATTAACCGGTAAGCGTTATCAAAAGTGTGTAGCGTCACTTTTTTGCTGCGTTCTGTTGTCGTTTTTAAACAGCGCGCTCGCGTTTAATGAAGCGCAACCTTCACGTACTCAACAAGCTGCACCACAGGCCTCTTTTGCCACTATTGTGGTCATTTACATTAAAGTTGCGGGCACATCTCCACCAGGCACACCAGACTATTTAAAGTCCCCCAGCAATGAGGGGACAGCTGGCGCAAGTGTGGCGATAGAGGATGCCAATATCACGGGAAAATTTCTTGGTTATCAGTTTGAGTTAACTGAAATCAGTGTGCTTTCTATCGGCGAACTGCAAGCTTCTTTAGCTAAAACACGTAAGCACTCTGGTTCAAGTGCTAACACAAATCACAAAGAAATAAGCAGCAATCAGCAAGGCAACATTGCACCCGTTGTACTACTGGACATGCGAAGCAGTGATAAGGTAAAGGCTGCCTCTATTGAGCAGTTGATTGCCACTATTCAAAGCACACTTCCTAATGCCGTATTTTTTAACGTAGCTAATAGCGATGATTTGCTGAGACAAAATTCATGTCGCCTGCCCTTATTTCATACAATCCCCAGTTATCAGATGAAAGCCGACGCACTAGCCCAGTGGTTTCGCACTAAGCGTATTGACGAGATATTCGCAGTTTACGGAAAAACCGCTGACGATGCTGCATACCTAGCCGCGTTCAAACGCAGCGCTAGAAAATTCAAGCTTTCACTTGTTGAAACTAAACAGTGGAAAGACAGTTTTGATTTACGCAGGGCTGCCTTTGCTGAAAATCCTCAATTTACGCGAACAAGAGAAACCTATCAGGCCGTTTTTACCGCCGATAGCGCGGCGCAATTCGCGTATAGCCTACCCTTTAACACCTATTATCCCGTACCTGTGGTAGGCGCTGCCGGCCTAAAAGCACTAGGTTGGCACTTTACCCACGAACAATGGGGCGCCCGTCAGCTTCAAAGCCGTTTTAACGACGGGTTTAACAGACACATGAATGAAGTCGACTTCGCCGCGTATCTTGCGGTAACGGCGGTGGCAAATGCTGCGCAGCAAGGAAGCGATTTAACGCAGCAGGGAATACTTAAAACCTTGCTTAGCGACCACTACACGCTGAGTGCCTATAAAGGTCGTCCTCTTTCTATTCGCCCCTACACCCACCAATTTCGTCAGCCTATTGCGCTGGCCCACGAAGACGCACTGGTGACTCATGCGCCCCTTGAAGGCTTTTTGCACCAAACCAACGAACTGGACACATTAGGCGCAACACACACTACCTGTAAGGACAAGTTATGAGCTATCGCTTTGCACTCTTGCTTGGCAGTTTAATGGCAAGCTTTGCCTTTGCACTTCCCCAAGCCTTTGCACTTCCTCAGGCGTATGTCACTAACGAAAAAGACAACACGCTATCTGTCATTGATATGACGACATTTGATGTGGTTGAAACTATCGAGGTTGGAGAGCGCCCCCGAGGGTTTATTTTAAGTGCAGACCAGTCCCACGCGTATATCTGTGCCTCTGATGCTGATCGCATTCAAATTATGGATTTGTCTACCCATTCCATAGTGGGCGATCTTCCCTCAGGTGCAGATCCTGAAACCATAGCATTACATCCTAACGGCACCACTATTTACACAGCTAATGAAGACGATGCCCTTCTTACTGTTATCGACATTCCAACGGCTCAGGTCATTTCTCAGATAGATGTGGGCGTAGAGCCTGAGGGGCTGGCAGTGAGTCACGACGGCAGCATGATGGTAGTCACATCAGAAACCACTAACATGGTGCACTGGATAGATACCCAAACGCACGAAAATATTGCGAATAGCTTGGTTGATGCAAGACCCAGAGATGCTCACTTTACCAGAGATGACAAGTACCTTTGGGTAAGCTCGGAAATAGGTGGCACCGTCAGTATTTTCGATACTGCTACAAAGCAAAAAGTGAAGACCCTTTCCTTTGCCATTAAAGGCGTTTATCGCGACAAGGTTCAGCCAGTGGGTATTGTGCTTATGAAAGATAAGCCCTACGCCTTCGTGGCGCTTGGCCCTGCGAATCGCATAGCGGTCATCAATACCGATACCTTTGAAGTGGAAGACTACATTTTGGTTGGGCGACGAGTGTGGCAACTAGCGTTTAATCAAGATCAGTCTTTATTGCTGACCACTAACGGTGTGAGCGGTGATGTTTCTGTCATCAATACCCACACGTTAAACGTAGAGCATACGGTAAAAGTGGGGCGTTACCCTTGGGGCGTGGCGGTTAAATGGAAATAGCGGTTCAAGCGGTTTCACATCAGTACGGCGGCCACCACGCGCTGGACAATATAAACCTTTGCCTAAAACCTGGCTTAACCATGCTGCTTGGGCCAAATGGCGCAGGCAAAAGTACCTTATTTGCGCTTATTACGGGCCTTCAAAAACTCACGCAAGGTAGTATTACCTTTGATGGTGCTACCCTGTCTCAATCTCGCACATGTATTATGGCGAAAATGGGCGTGGTATTTCAGCAAAGTACCTTAGATATCGACTTATCAGTAAAACAAAATTTGTCCTACTTTGCTTCGCTCCACGGCATAAGTACCGCTAGCGCGCTATCTCATATTCAAGGCCTGCTCGACGAGCTCGGCCTTACGACCAAGCTCAACACAAAAATTAGAAACTTAAATGGCGGGCACAGACGTCGGGTCGAGTTAGCTCGCTGCCTTATTCACAAGCCATCCTTGCTGCTACTAGACGAGCCTACCGTTGGCTTAGATATAGAATCCCGTCATCTTATTTTGCGGGTAGTACAAGCACTCGCTCATTCCCAAAACGTAAGTGTACTGTGGGCCACGCATTTATTTGAAGAAGTGAAGCCCAACAACAACTTGATAGTCTTATCAAAAGGACGAGTGTTAGCCCACGACCAATGTGAAGCCTTGTTAGCCAGGTATCATCAACAGGATATTGAGCACCTTTGGCAGCATTTGATGCAGGAAGGCTCCTGATGTATTGGCGCTGTTTTGTGGGCGTACTTACCCGAGAGATGCTGAAGTTCTGGCAGCAACGTACACGCCTGTTAAGTGCATTGGTGCGCCCGCTGCTTTGGCTATTTGTTTTTGCCGCAGGGTTTCGTTCGGCCCTGGGTCTTTCAATGACCGAGCCTTACGAGAGTTATATTTTGTACGAAGAGTACATTGTACCTGGGCTTGCCGCCATGATTGTGCTTTTTAATAGTATGCAAAGTTCATTGTCCATGGTGTACGACAGAGAAATGGGCAGCATGAAAGTACTGCTGTTAAGCCCGGTTCCCCGCCCTTTTCTGCTAGGCAGCAAGCTTATAGCCAACACCTTGGTAAGCGCTATTCAGGTGTACATTTTCTTTGCCTTTGCGCTTTTACTGGATGTACGCCTATCTGCGTTGGGATACGTTTATGCGTTGCCTGTTATTGCACTACTGTCATTGTTTTTAGGTTCGTTAGGATTATTACTGGCAAACTATATTAAGCAGCTAGAGAACTTTGCCGGGGTCATGAACTTTGTCATTTTCCCATTGTTCTTTCTATCAAGCGCCCTATACCCGCTTTGGAAAATGCGTGAGGCCAGCGAATGGCTGTATCAGATTTGCGCCTTTAACCCCTTTAGTAGCGGCGTAGAATTACTGCGATTTGCGCTCTACGAAAAACTCGAACACAACGCGCTTGCCGTTGTACTTTGCCTTACGGCTATCACTTTTATTTTCGCTGTGAGAAGCTTTCGCCCCAAAGCCTCAAAAGGGCGCTTCTCGTGATAAAAGCAAACCTAATCTGGGCTGACGAAAGCAATAAAGGTGAAACGTTAGGCGATAGTGACTGCTTACTTATTTTAACTACGCCCGAGTTATTAGCGAGCCAACTATTTCACTTTTCAACACCCGCTAAGACATACATTGAGCAGGTTTTTGACGATGAAGGTTTTGCAGGAAATAAAGGCCAATGTGTACTAGTACAAGGCCTTAAGGCGTTTAAAACAAGTTACATCCCAGATACTGAAAACAGCGGAAAAAACAAAATTAGCCAACAATTAGCTGAAGTAAAACGGGCGCTGTTTTATGGTGTCGATTTTGCGCTTTTTGAAGCGTCAGATGCACCCAACGTCTCTAGCCGTGCCTCGACTTTATCTAAAACTAATGACCCCTCGACGGTGAACCGTTCAAGCTACGCTAGCGATTCAAACTCCGCGTTTTATTCGAAAAGCACTAGTGACTTGAAACAAACTAACGCGCCAGTATTTCGTTACCTAGAACAGCAGTTCGATGCATTGTTTAAAAAGCTTAAAAGCGTGTCGGTAACCTTGGATAACCTGTCGCTAATTGGGCTTTCTACCACTGAAACAGCAAGCTGTGACCCTGTTAACGTCGTTGCGAGCCACCCACAGTTTCTGAGTGCGCTACTTAGAAGCTATTTCAAGCACGGTTATCACTTTAAAGGCTATAAAACGAATAATTCGTCGATTTCCAACATTCAAACTCGTAATGGCAACGACAACGCAAATAATGGAGCAATTAACCAAGCACTTGATATTAGGGGCACGCTGTCTCTTGCATTAGATGCCAAGCATTTTAATAAAGCACAAAAGCGTCTCGTTTCACACACTATCCGCTATGAATCAGCCCTGAATGCCGCGATGACGTGGGCTAAAGATCTCGCCCACATGCCAGCCAACTTATGTACGCCAGATTATCTGGCCGAACAAGCTCTGCATCTGGCGCAAACCTTTAATACGGTGTCTTGCGATATCCTCAATGAAAGTGCGCTAAAGCAGTTAGGCATGGACGGGTATTTAGCGGTAAATGCAGGTTCACAGTTTGCTGCCACCATGCCTATTCTTCGCTACACAGCCAAAGGTTTAGAGAATTCACCGCCGGTAGTGTTAATTGGCAAAGGTGTAACCTTTGACAGCGGCGGCATAACGTTAAAACGCAGCCCTGATATGCGCCATATGATTTACGACATGGCAGGCGCTGGCTGTGTATTGGGCGTCATTCAGGCGGTTGCCACACTGGGGTTAAGTATAAATATTGTTGGTATTGTGGCGAGCGCTGATAATGCGATTGATGGCAAAGCCTATCGCCCGGGTGACATCATTACTATGCACTCAGGAAAAACCGTGGAAGTCATGAGCACCGATGCAGAAGGGCGTATGCTTATGGCCGATGCAATCAGCTACGCGAAACAGTTCTCCCCCTCGGTTATTATTGATATTGCAACCTTAACCGGCGCGGCTATTAGCGCACTAGGGCACAAAGCCACTGCGCTTTTTAGCAACGCTCCAGCGCTTGAAAGTGCGTTAGTTGAAGCGGGTGAACAGGCTAACGACAGGTGCTGGCCTTTCCCACTGTGGCCAGAATATCAAGACGCCATTACCTCTCAGCACGCGGATATGATGAATACGGGCATAAACTCTCCCGGTGCTATTTCGGCAGGCTGCTTTCTCTCTCGCTTTGCTGACGGCACCCCGTGGGCTCACCTCGATGTGGCAGGAACCGCTTTTACCTACACCAAATCGTTATCGGCGACCGGCCGCCCTATCCCTTTGCTGTTATCTTACTTAAGCAGCTGCGCTATCAAAAATAATCAATAAATCATCAAAATTCATGACAGTTCTCCTCCCTTAGGAGGATATCTGTTAACACATATTCAACATATACTCAGTCATGCGTTTAATCATAAAGAAGAGGAACAATTATGTGGACTAAACCCCAATACACAGAAATGCGCCTTGGTTTTGAAGTAACCCTTTACATCAATAACCGCTAGGCAACGCCCTCTGGGATGATGAACAAAAAGGCTGCCGATGCAGCCTTTTTTTACTTGTAGTATGGAGTTGTTATGCACGTATTGATTCTTGGTGCTGCCGCCGGGGGTGGGTTTCCGCAATGGAATTGTCACTGCCCCAATTGTAAGGGTTTACGCGAAGGTAAAATAAAGGCGAAAGGCAGAACACAGTCGAGCATTGCTGTCAGTAGCGATGGTACAAATTGGGTTCTCATTAATGCCTCCCCCGATTTAAGAGAGCAGATAAATAGCCATCCGCAGCTTTGGCCCGATGCCCATGTGTCTCGCGGCACACGCATAAGCGCAATTGTGCTTACCGACAGTCAAATAGACCATACTACAGGCCTGCTAACATTGCGCGAAGGCTTACCCCTTCCCGTTTATTGTACCGATGTTGTGGCCGAAGACCTAACCACCAGCTTCCCGCTTTTTACCGTATTAAAACACTGGCACGGCGGACTACAGCAGCATTCAATTAATACCGATTATCATCAACGCTTTGTACCAAAGGGGGCAGAAGGCCTGACTTTCCAACCCGTGGTATTAGAGTCTAATGCGCCCCCTTATTCGACATATCGCGACAACATTGTGCCGGGCAACAATATCGGCCTGAAGATAACTGACGACACCACGGGCAACGTGCTTTTTTACGCGCCGGGATGTATGCAGGCAAACGACACTGTAAAACAGGTGATGCGCGAATCTCACTGCGTGCTATTTGACGGTACGCTGTGGGCCAATGAAGAAATGATAGATCACGGCTTTAGCAACAAGCTGGGCACAGATATGGGACACATGCCGGTTAATGGAAAGGGCGGAGCCATTGCGCTGCTAAATGAATTTAACGTTGAGCGTAAAGTGCTTATTCATATCAACAACACAAATCGCGTGCTTGACGAAGACTCCAGTGCCTATCACAGCCTGTGTGAGCAAGGCATTGAATTGGCTTACGACGGTATGGAAATTGAGGTGTAGTAATGACAGAACACGCATGGTCTAGACAAGAATTCGAACAAAAACTGAGAGAAAAAGGCGCTTACTACCATATTCATCACCCCTTTCATAAACGCATGAATGAAGGACACTGCAGCGTTGATGAGATTCAGGGTTGGGTGGCCAACCGACTTTATTATCAAATGGCGATACCGGTTAAAGACGCGGCAATTTTAGCAAATTGCGAAGATCAATCAGTACGCAGAACTTGGATCCAACGAATAATCGATCACGATGGACGAGAAGGTGAAGACGGACTGGGCGGCATAGAAGCCTGGTTGCGGTTGGGCGAAGCAGTAGGCTTGAACCGCAGTGAATTACTTGATGAAACCCACCTGTTACCAGCGGTTAAGTTTGCAGTAAATGCCTATGTGAATTTTGCCCGCCGTGCGTCGTGGGAAGAGGCTGCCTGCTCATCGTTAACTGAAATGTTTGCCCCTGAAATACATCAAAGCCGATTAGATACCTGGCCTGGGCACTATACATGGATTGATAGTGAAGGCTTTACCTACTTTCAAATGCGGTTGAGTCAGGCGCGCCGTGATGTAGAGCATGGCCTGCAGATTACCCTTGACCACTTTGTTACCCGACAACAGCAAGAACATGCGCTCAATATACTGCAGTTCAAAATTGATATTTTGTGGAGCATTGCTGATGCCATTTGCTTTGCCTATGAATATAAGAGAAAGCCGTTTGATGGTATTGCCGACCAGCGGGTGTGCCATATAGGGAGGTTTTAATGATGTCGAATTTACAATCACAAACCGAGCACCACTTAGATGCTGATAGCGTCGGTGCTGATAACGTGGAAGATAACATTGAAAATAGCAGCAGTCACAACAACGAGGGCGGCCGCACAAGAGACAAAACAGCTTCTTTAAATCCGCTTTTTCGCATGCAGTACGAGAAAGCTCAGGGTTGTTATGTATTGTTGTTCCCCGAAGGAATGATCAAACTTAATCCTTCTGCGGCAGAAATTCTTAAGCGCGTGGATGGCAGCAATACGGAAGGTGCCATTTGTGCTGAGCTTCGCCAAGCGTTCCCTGATGCACCTGAAGATTTAGAAGAAGATGTTCATGCATTTCTGGTCCATGCCAAGCAAAAGAAGTGGATCCGCTATGACGAATAATACAGACGTTGATTTAAAAACCGACGTACCAAATACCATAACGCCACCGCTATGGCTCCTAGCCGAAATTACTTATCAGTGCCCATTGCATTGCCCCTATTGCTCAAACCCAGTAAATATGGAAGAAACATTTAATGAGCTCTCTACTGAGCATTGGGAGCGTGTACTGCGTGAAGCGCGGGAAATGGGCGCCGTGCAATTGGGCTTTTCTGGCGGAGAGCCATTGCTTCGAAAAGACTTAGAGCATTTAGTTGCTTATGCGCGGACTTTGGGTTTTTACACCAACTTGATCACCTCTGGTATTGGCATGACAGAAAAACGTATTGCCAAACTCAAAGAAGCCGGCCTTGACCACATTCAGCTGAGCTTTCAGGCAGCCAATGCTGAAGTAAACGACTTAATAGGCAACAAGCGTCACTCATTTGAACAAAAACTAAAAATTGCGAAGCTGGTAAAACAATACAACTACCCTATGGTGCTTAACTTCTGTATTACCGCGCAGAACATTCACGAAATAGAAGACGTGATGGCGCTCAGCGAGCAGCTGAACGCTGATTTTGTCGAGCTAGCTACCGTGCAGTATTACGGCTGGGCCTATGAAAACAGAGACCATCTGTTACCTACCTTACAGCAGCTACAGGAAGCTGAAGCCGCAGTGAAACGCTACCGCGCGCAGCAAAACGGTAAAGGGCCAACCTTCATATTTGTGTCGCCCGACTACTATGAATCTCGCCCTAAGGCGTGCATGAATGGCTGGGGCACAACGTTTTTAACCGTAACGCCAGATGGCAGTGCCCTTCCGTGTCACAGCGCAAAGATATTGCCTCTTCGTTTCCCTAATGTGAAAGAACGCTCGTTGCACGATATTTGGCACCAAGACTTTAGCTTTAATCATTTCCGTGGCGATAGTTGGATGCCGTCGCCCTGTAGGGACTGCGATGAAAAAGATAAAGACTTTGGCGGCTGCCGGTGTCAGGCCTACCTGCTAACAGGTGATATGTATAAGACGGATCCAGTTTGCAGCAAGTCGCCCGATCACCATTTGATGAAAGGCATTACCGATAAAGCAGGTACTGCACCGTCGAAGGCACTACAGTATCGGAAGGTGGAAAAGCCGATTCCCATTCTAGAAGTAAGTGCTACGAGGTAAGCGCTACGAGACAAGTAATACGAAATGAGTGCGCTGCGATAAGTACGAAACAAAAAGAGATACCGTTAAACCGTAATGATAAAAGTGTATGTCTGAATTTCATTTCATTGAAGCCGGCTCTGGGTCAAAGATGCATAGCGTTGTTTTTGCGCTAAAAACCCCAGCAGCAGGCCACACTGGGTTGTCTCATTTAGCTGAGCACATGAGCTTTCGACGCTCTCACCAATACCCCGCTGCCCACGAGCTTTTTACGGCCAATACACTTCTGCCTGTCACTATTAACGCTACCACACTCGCCGAGTACACCTTCTTTTTCGCTTCGTCTGAAAAAGCAAACGTGCTGCTTGATACTGTAAATTACCTGTACTGTGGCCTGCTTAACCGGGATTACGGTACCGATGAGGTTATCTTAGAGCGTGACGGGGTTATTTTTAACGAGCTCGCCATGCTAGAGGCAAACAGCGACTATGCATTAAACGCCGCTATTCGATTAACCGATACCAATAAAAATGCCTATCAACACGCGGGTGGTTTTACACAAACCATAGGCAGCAACAGCATTCAAGCGCTTCAAGACTACAAACGCCAGTGGTATCAGCCAAGCAATATCACCACGCTGGTTTATAGTAATTCAGCCCACTTTTTTGAGCAGTGCAAGGAGGTTGTTACAGCCGTGAGCGAAGAAATAGCCCTGAGCGCGCAAACAGCCCTGAGCGCAATGAAAGCGCAGAGCGTGGAAACAGCCTTGAGCGCTGAAAAAACCTTGAGCGAAGAATCAACACTGAACAGGAACGCTGCACTGAGTCAGCACGCATCTCAACGTGAACACTCACATTTAGACAAAGAAGCCTCTCTTGATGCGCAAACGACAAAAGGCGAAAACGAATCAATAAGACATGTATTAACCTGGTGGTTTCCTCAGTGCTTTTTAAATGGTTTACTACAGCAAGAAGCAACACTTAGCACCGTAGCAGGCCTTAAAAATACTTTATTTATCGACCCCGAAATCAATCAACAAGGCAATTTTGCAATTCGCCTCGTCACAAACGAAGCGATGAAGGAAGTAGCAAGCGAGCTTTCGATAGAAGCACTTCCAAAGCTTTCACAAAATCTAACACACAAGCTCGTGAGCGATGATTATGATAAAAGGCTGCGACAACTAAAACATGTGGTATCCGCGTGTCTTGCCTCATTTGATATTAGACCTTCAAAGCCAATGCCAGACACTGATAAACACGCAGATGGTGTGGGGGCGGCTATTCGCTATTTTGCGCAACTAACAGATGCGTTGGATTCGAACAAGTGTACCGCCAAAGATTGTGCCACCAAAAGCGCTTATTTGGCGAGTGCTAATAAGGTATCGCTCTCCTATTTGCGGCCTCTACCTTCACCTGAAAAGTCAATCGCTCGCGAGCGGATTAGAAAGGCACGCAAAGACTTTCCCGCGCAAGCCAGCGCTTCCAATAGCGACCAGTCACTTTTAGTGCCGCGTCTTACCTCTAAATACCGACATTTTATTGCGTTAGAGCACTTGCCTGCACTTCCACGTGTATTGCGGCCACTCGCCAACAAGACCACCAATTTAAAACGCTTTAACGCTGAACACATTGCTTCGCCCTTTACGCCGGTTTCCATTCCATCACCCTCAACAACGCTAGAGCCTGCTTCTCCACATTCAGCTTATGGTTGTTTGGCCTCGCACTGGGTGTATCGCATCGCGTTCTATCAACAGTCAATACTACAAGCGGTACTGGCACACCACTTTTTTTGGCAACCAAGAACCTCGGGGGAATGCTACGCACTGGGCGCTGCAACCTATGAAAATAACCTTTTTCTATTTGGTGCCAGCGATACAAATATCACAGAGCGTGAAAACTGGTGTCATAAGGTTTTATCGATTCTCTCGTAGGGAATTCGGGAAAAAACACTGCTACCAATTTATGATACTTCCTCCCACTTAAGGAGGATATTTTTAGGGAATGTTTAAGGCAATACTGAAAGTATAAATAATAACGAAGCAGTCAAGACCATGCCTACGCGAATTTCTACTAAAAGCTCTAGCCAAAACGTTGCACAATTCCCAACACATCAACTTGCCCGTTCACCATTTGCTCTTGCGATTATTGCAAGCGCTGTAACCTATGCGTTTAGCTCTGCTGCAGAAGCTAACGATGCAATGGACCACTACGAGGTTATAGAGGTGCAGGGGGCGACGCCGCTTAGCGCCAACAGCAATAACTCTGCCGTATTTGGTAACGTTCAGACACTCACTCAAGATGACATTGAAGGGAGCGTCAACCGTTCACTACCGGAGCTACTCAAAACTCAGCTGGCAAGCGTGAACCTAAACGATGTTCAAAACAATCCGTTCCAACCCGACCTACAATATCGCGGGTTTACTGCCTCTCCGCTGCTTGGCCTACCTCAGGGCATTTCGGTGTATTTGAATGGCGGTCGGGTTAATGAAGCGTTTGGCGATACTGTGCATTGGGACCTCATGCCTCTAGATGCTATAGATACCGTTTCTTTGTACTCTGGTTCAAACCCTCTGTTTGGCCAAAACACGCTAGGCGGCGCCCTTGCGCTAAGAACGAAAACAGGGTTTAGCTTCAACGCCAATGAAATAGATTTGCAGGCTGGACAATTCGGCCAGAAAGCCGCGTCTGTGGAATCGGGTGGTAATAACGATCACTGGGCGTATTACGTGAACCTGAATCACTATGAGGAAGATGGCTGGCGCGACTATTCGCCATCTGAAGTGCAGCAATTATTTACTTCCCTTGCTTATAAAAGTGACAAGATGCATCTCGACATGAACCTGTTTATGGCCGATAACGAATTACTTGGCAACGGTGCATCACCTATTGAACTGCTGGATATTGAAGGCAGAGAAGCGGTCTACACCCACCCCGATCAGACTAATAACGAACTTACGCACGTTAATATAACCGGTGATTTCGTTTTAACTAACACCTTATCATTAACCGCCAATATGTTTTATCGCGACACACAAACTCAATCAATCAACGGCGATGACAGTGATTTTGGTGCCTGCCAGTTCGCTGATGGACGCGTAACACTGTGTGAATTTGAAGATGATGACGACGATGATCCGCTTGATAGTGATGGCGACGACGATGATGACGATGACTTGCCTGTTGTAGGAGAAGGCGACGATATAGAAGCGGTTGAATTTATTGGCTTTGATGACGACACCGCGCTTGCCGAAATATCAAATGTGGACGCAGATGAACTTGATGGTACATACAATACGGGCCGCACAGACGCCAAAGCTACTGGGTTATCTTTTCAGCTAGCAAAACAATATGCCTTAAGCGGCTTCAGTTCAGAGTTAATTGTTGGTGCCAGCTACACCAAAGGAGATGTTAACTACGCCGCTGATACTACATTTGGTATTTTGGAAAACGAATCTGCACAAGACTCACGCACCGTTTTACCCATCGACGGGCTCATGGCACAAGAAGCCAGGGTTAGATTAGATGTAGACACCACCGCATGGTCGCTATTTTTCATGAATAGTACACAGCTCTCTTCAGCCGTATCACTCAATCTTGGTGGACGTTTTAACCGAGACCATATTGTTATGGAAGACCTGATTGACGACGGTGAAAGTTCATTGGACGGCAATCACCGTTTTACCCAATTTAACCCAGCGGTAGGTGTAGACATTACTATTGATGAGCAAAGCCAGTTGAATCTTGCAATCAGCCAGTCTTCAAGAACGCCAAGCCCCGCAGAGTTAAGCTGTGCAGATGAAGACGACCCGTGCCGGCTACCGAATGGATTTGTGGCCGATCCTCCTCTTGATCAGGTGGTCACCCAAACTATTGAAGCGAACTACACCACACGCATTGATAATATCGACCTGATGCTAAATGTTTTTCACAGTAGGAGTAAGGACGACATTATCTTCCAACAAGCAGGCTCTGTTGCCTCTCGCGGATACTTTATTAACGTTGATGAAACCCAACGTCAGGGCGTTGAATTCAGCGTAGGTTCAACGTGGGAAAAACTAACCTACCGGTTAAACTACAACTATCTTAACGCAACCTATGAATCGACATTCACTTCGTTTAGCCCCTTTAACCCTCAGGGTCCAGACAGACTCGTAACGCCAGGTGACAAAATTCCAGGCCAGCCAGAGCATTTAGTCAAGCTCTACGCAGATTACGCCTTAACGGATAAAGCGCGTTTAGGCGCAGAAGTTATTTCAGCATCTAGTCAGTACTTTAGGGGCGATGAGGCTAACGAAAATGAAAAGATTGACGGATACGTTATTGCAAACATTTATGCATCGTACCGTTTCAACGACACATTTACCGCATCGCTACGTGTGAACAATGTGTTCGACAAGGACTATGAAACCTTTGGCACTTATGGCGAGGCCGATGAGGTGTTAGAAGACATTTACCCCGACGTAGAAGGTGCACAGTTCGTGGGCCCCGCACAACCGCGAATGGTCAGTGTGAATCTAAAAGCAAGATTCTAATAAGATAGCAGTTGTTACCACACGCGTTTTTATCGACATAAAAGCTGAGACAAAAATCAAAAAACGCGACTTACTTTCTCACAGTGGTCGCGTTTTTCATGCTTTATACATTTAATTTTCCCGCTACTAAAGAAGGAGATTAACACACCTTACGGCCGATGGTTCAAAATTCAATAAAACCTATTATCAATTTACTGGACACCGAAAGCATTAAAACCAGTCGAAAATAAAAATAAAAAACCACTGTAATTAATCAACACTTCCAATATTGGGACAGTAAAATGAAAAAGAATACATTTACAAAAACCTGTTTATCTATTGCCATTCTAAGCACGGTCAGTAGCCATAGCTTTGCCCAAGACGAGCCCTATTCATGGAATATCTCTGGATGGATAAATGAAGGCTTAACCTATTATGACGACGGTGTGGGTAGTGATGTGGCACAACTATCAGACAATGGTACAACGCTAGGCAGCCGTATTACGCTTTCAGGGAATTATAAACTGGAAGAACAAGGCATGGACGTGGGCTTTGAGGTCATTATTGAACCTCTTTCAGGCGCACCGAACTACGCCGGTGGTGGCCATCAAACCCCGCTTTTGTTTGCCAATCAGGATAACTTAGACACCTTCAATGGCGGCGACATAGGCCTGTTGGGCAGTAGCCTCTACTTTGGTGGCGACTGGGGTAAAATCACCATTGGTTTACAAAGCCTTCCCACCGATAACATTGCCGTTCTAGCCGATCCTTCTGGCACAATCTGGTCGGGAATTTCTCCATTATTTAGAGCAAATGGCTTCTTTATTCGAGGCGTAGAAGAAGGTTCAACCAATGTCGCGTGGGGTCAATTTGCTCAGTGCTTAGCTACGCCTGGCTTGGGTATTGGTATTGACTGTAACGGCATATATCGCAACGGCGTGCGCTACGATCTTCCTCAAATGGGAAACGTGAGTATTGCGGTCGGTTATGCAAACGACGAAATTTACGATATTGCGGTTAAGTATGCGGCTGAGCACGAAGGCTTCAAAACTAACCTTCACGCAGGTTACTCAGTGAATAAAGATGGCGGTAGCAATGTTGGCGGCAACAGTTCAACTACGCTGCAACTGCAAGCTGGCGTCATGCATCTTGAATCAGGAGTATTTGGGGTAGCCACTTATCAGATGGAAGAAGCTGACGATGCGATTGTTGGGTCGGGTGACGATACGGATGCTTATTACTTTAAAGCAGGCATAAGAAAACAGTTTAATCGCTTTGGTGATTCTGCTTTCTATGCTGAATATGCCAGTTATAACGACCAATACGGCATGGCTCATTTAGATGGCGTTACCGGCTCAGAGCTTAGTCAGTGGGGCGTTGCAGCAGAACAATATTTTGGATCGCGCTTCTTGGTGTACGCGAAATACGAAAACCTAAGTTTAGATATTGATGGTTCAGAATCTGCGCAAGGAATTTATAACAGCGCAGAAGACTTAACCCTAATTCAACTAGGTGGCACTGTGTTCTTTTAATTGAGAATTAAAAATCAGTCATATTTTAACATTGAAATTATATCTAATTACTCTGAAATTTAAAATTACTCGATTCATTTAATTAATGATAAAAAACTGATTAATTTTACACTCAAATAAGAAATTAAAATTAAGCTAAAAGATATGACATAAAAAGCGAGATCCACTCTCGCTTTTCCTATTGAAAAAGGAAAGATCATGAAAAATATATCTCTATTTTCATTACGTTCAGCTCAACCCATTCTGTTAGCCCTACTCTTCATAACGACAGTACATATCGCAGACGCACAGGTCATATTTCAGGAGGACAAAAACAATTTTATTCGCCTTGTTGAAAAGCAAAACGAAACAGACAGTGACATGCGTGCCAACCAGCACCCCTTTACGCTACACGAGCAGGATGTATCCGCCATACTTAGCGCTATTCAGGTGGTTAAGAACAAAAATACGTCAACACCGCTTTTTTCCAACGAACAGGTTGCGTTACTTGCCGCCTATCTGCCTGAGGCGCTGCGAACAGCGACTGCTCAGCAAGACGTAATTTTTGCCCTTAGTAAAGAGAAGCGCTATTTGGCAGGCCTTAAAACCCAAACGTATTACGTTGCAGGCAGTATTTTCGTTGCAGACGACCAGCTCAATATTCTTATTGGCGAGTTCGATAAAGTAGCCAATAAAGCCTACGAAATGGCTTATGATCCTACTTCTCAGGGCTTGGTAAAATACGACTTTGATTTTGGTAACCGGAAACAAGCAAAGTTCTCATTCGATTCCCCACTCTCTTTTTCCGCACCTGGTATAGAACTGAAAACGAAAAATCGCTTCGATTGGGTGGTCGCACCGACTCAGCTGGCATTTGAAGCACCTGTAGAAAAGGAAACACTTTCCCCAGCGAATAGGGAAAACACACCCAGTAAGAAAGACGTAGCTGGCTCGGCCCCCTTACCAGCAGAAAACGATATCGTTGCTCGTTTTAAACGGTTAGACGCACTAAAAAAGGCAAACCTAATTAGCGAAACAGAATACGCCGAAAAAAGAAGGCAGTTACTTGACGAGTTATAGAACGAAAGTCCCGTCAGTACTGGTCTTACGTGCTTTTTTATTATAAGCCATTGGTCTTATTAGGCCTGACTTAATGTTATATTAATGTTAACATTGTAAACACGTGAAGTGACTGTTTAGCTTTTAATATTTCGGGGAATTTGGTCACTTTGAAGCGTTTCATTTACGCCATAATTTTGTCTTACTAAAAGGCTTATGTGTGAATAAAACGCCAGCCCAAATAAGTCACAAGGCCAGCGGCAAATGTCGCTTTTTTAGCTGAGGGAAAGACCATGCACCGTATCCTGATAATTGACGACCACCCTATTTTTCGTCACGCAATGATTACCATTTTAGGGAAAAAGTTTCCCGACTCAGAAACCCTCGAAGCCAATTCAATTTCTGAAGCGTTAACGTTGCTAGAGCAAGACGCGAAGTTCGACTTAATCATGCTTGATTTAAATATGCCGGAAACCTGTGGCCTAAACGGACTTTTAGAAATTCGAAACCAACACCCTAACGTACCTGTAGTGATTATTTCCGCTGAAACGGAAAAGCAAAATATACTGCAAACCATTTCTTATGGTGCCGTTGGCTTTATTTCAAAAAGCAGCAAGATTGAAGAAATTGCCACATCTGTCGAAAGTATTTTTGAAGGGAACGTGTGTTTACCATCAGAGATATTGAGAACGCCGTCTACCAGAACACGCATGACTAATGACAACGGTATTTCGCCTGAGCAAATTCGTTCATTAACACGAAAAGAGCTGACTGTACTGAAATACCTAACTCAAGGGTTAGCCAATAAAGTGATTGCTTACGAGCTTAATATTTCCGAAACCACGGTTAAGTCTCACGTCTCATCTATTCTTAAAAAATTAGGCGCCAGCAACCGAGTAAAGGTAGTGGCCAGTGCTGCGAATATCGACTTTAACCAATACGTATTTAATTAAGACCTGTTGATCTTTGCTGTACATTGAAGATTAACAGGCCCCATGTTCCAATACTTTTAGCCATTCAAGCTTGAGACTAGCGCCGCCTTAAGCACCGAGGAGTTAACAGGTTTGTGCAGCAGCTGAATGTCGGTGCCTTCAAGTTCATTCGCTAACGCTTTTGAGTGATTAGCGGTGCAAATCATAATGGGCATTGAAGGCGCGATTTTTCTTACGCGTTTCGCAATGTCTAAACCGGTTTCTTCTTCATCTAGGTGGTAATCGACAATAAGCATGTCGCACTCGTCAAAGCTGCCATTATTTACGGC
>CEVQ01019876.1_pt1 | contig 33051 bp, 29 predicted proteins | sample 356551 | NCBI WGS metagenome assembly CEVQ01 (sample SAMEA2623756, study PRJEB7988) | marine metagenome | biome: marine biome (ENVO:00000447); feature: mesopelagic zone (ENVO:00000213); material: "saline water (ENVO:00002010), including plankton (ENVO:xxxxxxxx)" | depth 250 m | reverse complement strand
AAATATATGGATAAGTTAAAAATTTCTATCTTAAATCGTTATTCAATAGCTGCAATTGTTGTTTGCTTCTCTTTATTTGTAACAACAACAGTTTTTGCAGCAAAACCTTTGCCTCTTATTTATTGTGGTGTTGTTACGGTTGATGGAAGTCCCTTTAAGTCTGATGGTAAATACATTTTACTAAGTCAGATCGGTAATAGTACTTTTTCCGAGTATGTGCAGTTAACTAAAGATGATGGTACGTATTGTGGTCTTTCAATTGGACCAGATGATCCTTCTTCTAGAGAAATAATTCAATTTATTTTAGTTGAAGCATCTGAGATATTACAACAAGATTTAAATACTTTGATTAAGATTGCAACTCAATTAAATATTAATCTTGATGATTTTGAAACAAATTGGACTGATACAGAAAAAAAGAGTAATTCTAGTAAGTATAATGTTGCTAAAGAAAAATGGTTACGTACTAAAATTTTACACGACTATGCAGATAAACATGGAATAGTTGCTAAAGAAACTGACAAATATAGAGTGATAAATTTTCCAACAGTTACAAGGGACTTTATACTAACTTTTCAGTCTGTACCATTACCAACACCAACACCAACTCCTATACCTACATCCACACCTACACCAACAGCAACTCCAGTTCCAGATCTTGTTGCTACAGCTGTTGCAGCAGCATTAGAGGCATTTAAATCTTCACAACCTACATCGACCCCAGTTCCAACTGTTACACCAACACCTATACCTACTCCAGAAGTTAATGTAGTTGCTACAGCTATTGCAGCAGCATTAGAAGCATTTAAATCTTCACAACCAACTCAAGTTCCTGCTACAGCAACTCCAGTTCCTGCTACAGCAACTCCAGTTCCAACTGTTACACCAACACCTATACCAACAGCAACTCCAGTTCCTGCTACAACAACTCCAGTTCCAACTGTTACACCAACACCTACTCCAGAAGTTGTGTCAGAAGTCGATAGCACTGTAACTGGGAAAGGTGATAATCAAGCTAATGGGACTGATAAATCGAATTCGTTTTCACCATTATTTATAGCTTTAATCATACTTATAGTTGTTGTAGTAATTTCAGCTACAGGTGTAGCATTGTTTATTTTTAAAAGATCAAAAGATACTGTTGTCAAATATTAATTCTTTAATCTTTAAATTTACTTGACACATTTGTATAACGATGCTACCTTTTTCTTATATTTCTCCATGTTGGAAAAGTGATGGTTTTACAGTCTCGAGATATTGATGTTTTACAGTATATAGTTGAAGATTATATACTGAACGGCTTACCTGTTCCTTCAAAAAAAATAGCTGAATTTCCTGAAATGCAGGTTAGTTCTGCGACTATCAGAAATGTTGTTTCTGATTTAGAAATGAATGGATATGTTACTCGTCCACATTCTTCAGCAGGAAGTATCCCTGCTAGAAAAGCCTATAGATTGTATGTTGAAGCATTAGGCTCTGTTAATGAAATGATGCTGTCTTCTAAGTTAAGAAAAAAAGTTAGACATCAGTTAATTCAATCTGTTTCAGATGATATTAATACATGGGGAAGTACTGCAGTAAATCTTTTGTCTAATTTAGTAGGAAGTTTGGCTATTGTTACTGCACCTCAAAGTTTTCAGTTATATATTAAGCAAATACATGTGATAAAAATTCAAAATAATACATTGTTGCTAATTGTTGTTTTCCCTGGTGCTGTTATTAAACAAAAGATATTATCTTATTCCAGTCATATAGATCAATCTTTGATTGATGAATCTATCACTTACCTTAATCATATTTTTGTTAATAAATCGTATCATCAAATAAAAGATGTAGATATTCCATTGGATATTCTTAAGAAAAAACTTTTTAAATCAATTCTCTTTGTTTTGGAAGAGCAACAGAAAAAGATTCAATTTGATTATCGTCTAGATGGCTTAAGAAACTTATTAATCCAGCCTGAGTTTGTTAATCATAATGGATTATTACATTCTTTAGTGCATGATATCGAGCAGGGAGAATTATTACAACTTATTATGTCGTTGATGCCACAAGTTGGTACAGTTCGAGTTGTAATTGGTGATGAGCATCCAGATAGTAAAATGAGACCATTTAGTTTGATAATTGGTTGTTATGGTATTTCAAATAATATGATTGGTTCTATTGCAATAGTTGATTCGGTTAGAATGCAGTATTTAAAAGCGATTGCATCGGTTAAGTTAATGGTAAATATAATGACAGATATCACAAGAATGGTTGCTTAGTTATTCATGGTAGCTGAATTTCACCAAGTATGAACCATTTATGATTGTTCTTTTTTAATATGTTTTCTTACGCATAGTTGACATGATACAACTCAACTTTATGGACTTAATATTAGATCGCCTATATAGTTGTATATAGGTATGTGATTCAATATAATCATTATGTGGTAAATAATGTCTACTAGTAATAAAAAACGAGATTATTATGATGTTCTAGGAGTTTCACGGAATGCTTCTGATGAAGATATAAAAAAAGCTTTTCGTAAACTTGCCTTAAAGTACCATCCTGATAAAAATAAATCTTCTGGTGCAAATGATAAATTTAAAGAGATAAATGAAGCTTATCAGGTATTAGGTGACCCGAATCAAAAAGCTGCTTATGATCAATTTGGTCATGCAGGAGTTAAGGGTGCACAAGGTGCTGGTTTTGAAGGTTTTGAGAATTTTGGTGGTTTTGGTGATATATTTGATGCTTTTTTTGGTTCTACAGGAGGGCGTTCTCAAAGAACTCCTGAGAGAGGTTCCGATTTAAAATATCGTATCAATTTAGATTTTAGAGATGCAATCTTTGGTATTGATAAAGATATAGCTATTAGACGTAAAGAAGTATGTCATTCTTGTAGAGGAAATCGTAGTGCTCCTGGATCTTCTCCTATTGTATGTAATAATTGTAAAGGTACTGGACAAATTAAAAGGACTCAACAAGGATTTTTCGGATCTTTTTCTCAAGTTCATACATGCAGTATTTGTAGTGGAGTTGGTAAGGTTATAACCTCGCCTTGTTCTACTTGTAAAGGGAGAGGTGAAGAGATAAAGGATCGAAAAATTGTTGTTTCTATTCCTGCTGGAGTTGAAACAGGTACAAATATTCGTTTGACAGGAGAAGGTGAAGCAGGACTACGAGGTGGACCAAGAGGTGATCTTTATGTTGAAATACAAGTTACAGATCATTTGATTTTTAGAAGAAAGGGTAGTAATTTATCGCATGTACATGCGATAAATATTGTTCAAGCAACATTGGGTGCTAATATATCTGTACCAACTATAGATGGAGAAGATACGGAAATTCAAATACCTCCAGGTACTCAAACAGGTGATATGATTAAAATTAAAGGTCAAGGATCCCCAGTATTAGGTAGGTCAAATGTTCGAGGAGATCATGCTGTTAACATTATAGTTAAGATTCCACGTAAATTATCTCGAGCACAACAGAAGTTATTTGAAGAGTTAAGTAAAGAGATGGTACATGATAAAGCAGAACCATATGCTCGTGAAGAGGGTTGGTTTAAAAAAATGATGAATAATATAGTAGGTTGGTGATATACCTCTAATTGTTAGGATTACTATATTAAATGGATATTCCAAGATGGACTGAAATTGTAGTTGAGTGTGAATCTGAATATATTGATCCCGTTTCTCAGTTATTACAGAAATTTGCGATTGATGGAATTGTAATTGAAGAATCTTACGAACCTACGTCTGATGATGAAGACCTAATTAAGCCAAAAATTATTAAAGTAAAAGCCTATATTCCGACATCTAATGATAATAAAGATTCTATTCAATACATTGATATCGGGTTGACTCTATTTTCACATTTATCTTCTAATATAAAATTTAATTATGATGTTACAGATTCGAAAAAATGGTCAAGTAGTTGGCGGAAAAGATATCGTCCGTTAAAAATAGGCCAACGTGTGATAGTAGTACCTAGTTGGATAAAGTATAAACCGCAACCTAAAGATTTAATGGTTTTACTAGATCCGGGACAAGCATTTGGTACAGGATATCACCCTACTACAAGGATGTGTATAGAATTGTTGGATCTTTATATTATGAAAGATCAGCATATCTTAGATTTTGGTACTGGCTCAGGTATACTTTCAATAGTGTCTGCCAAATATGGTTTAGAAAATGTTGTTGCAATTGATATTGATCCAGTTGCTATTGAAGTAGCTTTAGAAAATTCAAAGATAAATAATGTTCAAGATAAAATAGCAATTATTCATACTGGTCTACCTTATGAGCAATTCAAGGATGGATCATTTGATTTGGTTTTAGCAAATATTTCAGCAAAAGTTATCAAAGATAGCATCTTTCATTTTAAAAGAATTTTACGTTCTCGAGGTAAAATAATTTTATCTGGATTTTTTCAAGAGAAAATGATAAACCTCATTGATTTTTTTGAAAAAGATGGTTTTGTTTTAGTTAATTCATGTGTTGAAGAAGATTGGGGATGTCTATGCTTTCAAGTAGTATAATAGCATTGTAATCTAATAAAACATTCTTTTCATAATTTTAAAATGCATCATTTTTTTATTTCTACTGAGTATATTGTTAATGGCCGTGTTGAGATTGTAGGTCAATTAGTACATCAATTAAAAAATGTTTTACGTTTTAAAGCAGATGATACAGTGATTGTTTTTGATAATACTGGTATGGAGCATCTAGTTAAGCTTAAATCCTTCTTAGATGACAAAATTATAGGTGTTGTACTTGATTCTTATAAAAATAAGAATGAACCCGTAGTTAATATACGTATATTCCAATCTTTAATTAGATTTGATAAATTTGAAATAGTTTTACAAAAATGTACTGAACTGGGAGTTAATGCTTTTGTTCCTATCATTAGTGAAAAATCTGCTATCTACCAGAATTTACATGTAATAAAGAAAAAATATGATCGTTGGAATCGTATAATTATTGAATCTGCAGAACAATCACAAAGAGGATTATTACCATCGCTATATGATCCATGTAATTTTAAAGATGCATGTTCTTTTGTAAGTGATTTTGCTTTGATATGTAGTTTGAATCACAATGAAAGTCTTAAGGATACTCTAGAAATAATACCTAAGCCTAATGTATCGATTGACATATTTATTGGACCGGAATATGGATTTACTGTAGAAGAAGAACTTTTTGCTATTAAAAAAGGTATTAGGAAATTATCTTTAGGTGCTAGAACTTTACGCGCTGAAACAGCAGCTATTTCAGCTGTGGCAATTGTACTATATGAATTAGAGAATAAAGATTATTAGATGATTATTCTGTAGTAGGATATCGATTCATTAATTCTGAAATAGCTTCATTTGGCTTCATACTACCTTGAATTACTTTGTACGTAGCTTCAGTAATTGGCATATTGATTTTATGTTGTTTTGCAATATTCATAACTATTTTGGTAGTATGAATTCCTTCAATAACATTATTTGCATTATTGTAAATTTTTGATAATGTTTGACCTTTAGCTAATTTTTGACCGAACTGGTAGTTTCTACTTAGTGGACTTGTGCATGTAGCAATTAGATCACCTATGCCAGCAAGTCCCATCATAGTTTTTTGTTGTGCTCCAAAATATGTTGCAAATCGGGTAATTTCTACTAAGCCACGAGTAATGAATGCTGATTGTGCATTTTTACCTAAATTAGCACCATCACATATACCTGATCCTATAGCTATAATGTTTTTTAAACTTCCTCCTAGTTCAATTCCTGTGATGTCATCAGTTGTATAAATTCGGACTTGATCTGAATTCATTATAGTTTGGATTTTGTTTGATATATTGACATTGTTAGATCCTATAACCATAGAACATGTCTTGCCTTTAATTATTTCAGCAGCTAGATTAGGTCCAGATATAGCACAGATTGGAATATTAGTGTTTTTTATTTGTTCAGATAAAATTTCAGTCATCCTTTTACCAGATGGATCTAAGCCTTTTGAAGCACTGAGAATAATCGTATTTGGATTTAGATGATTTTCAATTAGAGAAATATTCTTTTCCATAGTAAATGATGGTACAGCAAATATTGTGATGTTGGCTGTAGATATAGCTGATAGAGTAGAATTTGTTACAGACATATTTGAAGGAAATTTGATACCTGGTAAAAATCGAATATTTTCATTATTGGTACTCAATGTTTCTGCTTCTTTTTGGTTTCTAGCCCATAAAATTACCGTATGTCCTTTTTTAGCAAATAGCAGACCTAGTGTTGTAGCCCAAGTTGTAGTACCAATAATACCTATTTGAAGTTTTTCATTCATCAGTTTTTATTTTTATCTTTTCTCCAAGTTTAGATTCAGTTTTATTTAACAGACGTTTTATGTTGTTTCGATGACTCCCAATAACAAGAATTGCTCCCAATATAGCATACAATGCCTCAATTGGTTCATTAGTAAACATAGATAAATTATAAAAAGATACTAGACTTAAAGAAATTGCTCCAAATAATGTTCCTATTATTGAACCTAGTGATACATATCTAGAAATAATCATTACAATAATAGCAATTAGAAAAGATAAAATTCCAATGATAGGATTGATGATTAATAGAGCACCTAATGCAGGTGCGATCCCACGGCCACCATGGAATTTAAAGTAAATTGGCCAAATATGTCCGGATAATAAAGCTAGAGCGCTTAATGTTGATATTAAAGGAGTATGATTGGGTAATAAGCTGAGTAAAAGAAGGTAAATGGCTGCTTTACTGATATCAAGTAATAGAACTATCGCGGCAGTAGGTTTACCTATAGTACGTAAAACATTAGTTGCTCCTGATCCACCACTTCCATATTTTCGTATATCTATATTATGTATGATGTAACCAGCAAGTATTCCAAATGAAATTGAACCAATTAGATAGGCAATAATTATAGATAATAAAAGTTCGATCAAAATTTATACCTTAGATTTGAAATTAAGTTGTATAGGGCAATGTGTAAATCCTAGAAAACGACGAAAGTCGTTTTCTAAGTGACGGTGATATGAAAAATGGACTAATTCTGGATCATTAACTTTGATAGTGAATCTAGGAGGACAAATACCATCTTGTTCAGCTGTATATATTTTAAGAGATTTTGTTCGTTTTGTAGATGGGGGTGTTTTATACACTGATTCTAGAAGAGTATCGTTGATTAAGTTATTTTCAATAGTTGTGTTCCATTGTGAATAAACAAGTTGAATAGTTCCTATTAATTCGGGGATACCAGTTTTTTCCAAAGCTGATATAAAACAGATAGGAACGAAATTAGCAAATTTAAATTTAGAGCGGACATATTTTCTAATTTCATTTTCGGTTATTCCAATCTCTGTTGCTAGATCCCATTTATTAATTGCAAGTATCATTCCACGATTAGATGAAAGAATATAATTAGCAATATGCATATCTTGGTTTGTTGCGATTTCAGTAGAATCTAGCAATAGTATACAAATGTGTGATGATAAGATGTTATTGATACTTCTCATTGAACTAAATTTTTCAATTCCTTTAGTGATTTTACCTCTACGCCTTATACCAGCAGTGTCTACTAGCTGTAGAGATGTGTTGTTAGTGACAAGTATTGTATCAATACTATCTCTTGTCGTTCCTGGAACTTCACTTACAATTGATCGTTCACTATTAATTAAAGAATTTAGCAACATTGATTTTCCTGTATTTGGACGACCTGAGAGCGTGATTTTAATAGGAGTTGGATTATTTATTAATTTGGGATTTGATTTTGGTAATAAATCATAAGTTGCTTTTGTTAAATTAGATATTCCAATATTGTGGTATGCACTGATTGCTATAGGAGTACCAAATCCTAATTCTAGAAAGTCAAATTTACTCATTTCATAATTAGAGTTATCTGCTTTGTTTGCTACTAGTATAATCTTTTCTTTCATAGGTCTTAATAGAGAAGCAATTGTTATATCTTCATTGGTGATGCCCGTTTGAATATCTAATAAAAAAAGTATAATGGTAGCAGATTTTAATCCTTGATGAATTTGTCCTTGACTTTTTGACGCAATTGTTTCAGATGATTTAGGTATATTTATATATCCCGGGGTGTCAACAAGATTATAGGTAACATTAGGTGTAGCTATTTTAGTTATCAGTCTGTCTCTTGTCGTACCTTCTGTGAAATGAACTATTGCTTTACGAGTTTTTGTTAGTCGATTAAACAAAGTTGATTTACCAACATTGGGACGCCCAATAATGACTACGTTGGATTTAATATCAGTTATAGTATTGTTCTTTTTGACTTTGGACATATTAATAGTTAATAATGATAAAATAAAGAATAAGTAATATAGAAATAGTTACGAAGTTTAGAAGATACTATCCATTATGGACATTTGTGCATATAAGCGATTTTCACTTTGATCAAAAACTACTGATTTTGGATGATTTAAAATCCCTTTTGCAATTTCTTCTCCCTCGTGTGCGGGCATATCATGCATGAAAATTGTATTTGGATTTGTAGAATCAAGTAATTTATTATTGACTTGATATTTTAATCCAAATGACTCAAGACGGTTAGAAGATTCTTTTTCTTGTCCCATACTTATCCATACATCTGTATATATCACATCTACAGATGTATCAATATCTGTAGGATTATTAGTTATTGATAATACAGATTCATTTTGGGAAGCTCTATTAGTTGCTTCATTCCAGTATTCTTTAGGTATTTCATAACCTTTGGGACATACTAAAGTAAAATTTGCCCCTACACTACTACATCCAATTGCTAAACTAGATGCGACGTTATTGCCATCTCCGATGAATACAACGTTAATATTTTTTAATGTTTTTTTATGTTCTAATATTGTTAAAAGATCTGCAATTGTTTGACATGGATGTTCTGAATCAGTCATAGCATTAATTATAGGAATACTAGTATTTTCAGCAAGAACAATTAGGTCTTGAGATAAAGGTGTACGGATAATAATACCATCTACCCAACGGTCTAAAACCTTGGCAATATCTTCTATAGATTCACGTTCACCTATTTGGATACTATTTTTATCGAGATAAAAGCAATCTCCTCCGAGTTTACGAATTCCAATTTCAAAACTTACTCTTGTCCTTAAAGATGGATGTTGGAAAATCAATGCAAGTATTTTCCCTTTAAGAGGAGTAGTTGTGATTTTATTATTTTTGATATTGATTGCGTTTGAAAGCAAAAAACCAATTTGGTCACTATCAAGATCAATTAGAGACAAAAAATCTTTTTTAACCATAACCTTATCTTTCAATTTTAGTATACGTTGAATTTTATGGGTCTATCAAGGTAGAAATAGTTCGTAGTAAATTTGATTTACAATCAGATTAATATTATTTTCAGCTATTCATTGTAATATTCATTTCAAATGTATTTGAGAAATGATGTAATATGCGAGATTCAATTTTTTTACGATTAGGGGTTTTGCCAGTTAATTGTAGCATTGATGTATTTTTTGCAATAGATAAGCCACAAGATATTATATGATCAAAGTGTTTAAGGTTTGGGTTGATATTTAAAGAGAATCCATGAGAAGAAATACCATTACTGATACGTATGCCAATGGAAGCAATTTTAGTATCTTTCACCCATACTCCAATTGGTTTGTTTTTCCATTGAGCTAGAATATCAAAATCTTTAAGTGTAGAAGTAATGATTTTTTGTAGATTTTGGATATATTTACGTGGAGTTATTCTTAATTTTTTAATATTGAATATAGGGTAACAAATGAGTTGTCCTGGTCCATGGTAAGTAGTTTGACCTCCACGATTAGAAAAAAAAACTGGAATTTTGTTTGTATTAAGAAACTTTCTATTAACTAGTATATCTGAATCATTTCCACTACGACCGATTGTATAGATATTAGGGTGTTCTAGTAGTAATAAAGTGTTTGAATTATTCTCAAGATGAATTTTTTTCTGAAATTCTTCTTGGTATGTAAGGGCAGATTGATAAGGTATATTAGAAATAGAAATTGCCACACACTGATTTGTTTTATTTGTATTACTTTTCATGATGAGTTCAAGTATTTTTGTTAAGTTGGATATTTTTTAAATCGATATCCAAGTGGCCGTACTGTTTCAATATATGTTTCTTCTTTTTCTAATTTACTTCTTAGTCGTCGAATATGTACGTCTACTGTTCGAGATCCTCCGACATAATCGTACCCCCAAATTTTTTTAAGAAGCATGTTTCTACTAAAAACTTTTCCTGGAGAACTTGCCATTAGGACTAAAAGTTCATATTCTTTAAATCGTAATGTTATTGGAATTTTGTTTAACAAAACTTCAAAATTAGATACGTTGATTTCTAAAGATCCTATATTAATTATTGAGTCATTTTTTGTTTTTTTGTATTCATTAACTAATTTGATTGATCTAAGTATGATTTCTTGATTAGAGCAAGGTAATATGATGAAATTATCAGGGATTAAATCTAAAGGAATTTTATTTATTTCATCTTCATGAATTATAGCAATCAGTGGAGGATCCGAAGTATGATAATTTTTCAAATTACGATAATCGATATTAGATTGCGATGATATATTAATGAGGAACAAATCATATTGTGATTTGTTGTCGATTTCATCTAAGTTTGAAATAACTATAGCATGGATATTTACTAATTCTAAAATTTGAATTAGATTTTCATCATTATTAAAAGAATCTTTATTTATCGATGTAAATTTCAACATTATTTACACTAATTACCTATTTTTTTAATAGGCATCCCTATACTATTGCCCCATTCTGTCCAAGAACCATCATAGACTCGTACATTAGGTGATTTTAATATATATTTCAATATGTACCAAGTTAAACTTGCTCTATGTCCCAGACGACAATAGGTGATTATTTCTTTTTCTATATCTATATTATGAGATTCGTATAATTTTTTTAAAATAGAAGTACTGGGGAATTGTTCATTTTTTGTTATTGCATCGTCCCATGGTATATGGGTTGCATTAGGTATATGGCCTTTTTGTTCTATTTCAGGCTGTTTATGCCCCGGACTTGCAGTTAGTATTCCTGCATATTCTTCATAGGAGCGAGTATCTATAAATTGGCAATTGGGATTATTGAGGTTTTCAAGTACGTATTTTTTTGTTGCTCTTATACTAGTGTTTAGTTGATAAGTTTTGTAATTAGTTTTATTAAGATTAGATAGAGTAGTAACTAAATCTCGGTTTTCTTTTATCCATTTAGTACGTCCTCCATCCATAATTCTTACGTCATTATGAGAAAATAATTTCATTATCCAATATGTCCAAGTTGCTGATCGATTTTTACCATCACCGTAGAGAATAACAGTAGAATTGTTAGAAATTCCGGATGAATCCATAAGGTTTTTATATTGTAAGAGAGTGGGGATATCTCTATGTATTGGATGTTTAAGGTGAACATCAATATTCCATCCAATACTGTTTGGTATATGTCCTTTTATGTATGTACTATTTAAATCTGAAGATGTTTCAACAATAATAACTGAAGGATTGTTGATATTTTCAGCAACCCATTCGGTAGATACAAGGATATTTTCATTATTTATAGACATGGTTTGTTAAAATTCAGTTGGGAAATTATATTAACTTGAATATAATAAGATTTTGAAGAGGTTTAATCGGTTGAAGTTTCTCCAAGCTTCTTTTTAATACTTATCACGTTTACTAAGCTTACAAGAGCTAGGGGTATTATCCAAACTAATATTATTAAAAGCATAGCCCAAAGTGGACGTTGACCATCACACCATTTTGAAAAACCATACCCACATTCTCCAAACTGTGTCATTAATACCCAATCAAACAGTATTGGCCCTAAAAAATATCCTGAAAAAAAAGCAAGAATACTATAAAAAGTTGAAACAACAAATTCTAAATATAATCCAATTAGGATATAACCTAAGCCAAGAGGAGTAAAATTTAAGTAATAAGCAATTTTTAAATTATTCATATTAACATATATTAGCATTAGTGAGAGACATTAATCAAAGTCTTATAAAAATCTGATGGAATGATTAATTAGTTATATTGTTTATCGTTTTTTGCAGTGTAGTTAGTACTGATATTATCAAAATTTGCTATGTTATAATCGATTTGGGAGAGGTGGCCGAGCGGTTGAAGGCGCTGGTCTCGAAAACCAGTATTGGATTATTCTAATCGTGGGTTCGAATCCCACCCTCTCCGGAGAGAAATCGTAGTTTTTATGGAGAGATGCTAGAGAGGCCGAATAGGCGCGACTGGAAATCGCGTGTTCCGCAAAACGGGACCGTGGGTTCGAATCCCACTCTCTCCGCCACATTATATATAAAATATAAGCCTCAATTGTCGTTGACACAATACTATGTTTTCAGTTCAATATAATAAATTGGTAGTGAATTTTTAAATATTATATTAAGTATATGGAATTTAATTATGGGAAAGTTTTTGGTGATCGTTGAATCACCAGCAAAAGTTAGAACAATAGGTAAAATATTAGGAAAAGATTATTTAATTTCTGCCACTATGGGTCATGTTCGTGATTTACCAAAAAATCGGATGGGGTTTAAAGTAGATGAAAATCTTGTTTCTGAAATTGATTATGTAGTTATTGATGGGAAAAAACAAACCATAAAAGATCTTAAATCAAAAAGTAAGAATGTTGATTTAGTTTATCTTGCTACTGATCCTGATCGTGAAGGCGAAGCCATTGCATGGCATGTTGTAGAAGAATTAAAAATCGATTTATCTAATCTTCGAAGAGTTGTGTTTAATGAAATTACTCCAGATGCTGTAAAAGGTGCCTTTGCATCCCCTCGAGATATAAATAGATTACTTGTTGATGCTCAACAAGCAAGAAGATTAGTTGATAGAATAGTGGGGTTTCCTTTAAGTAGGTATGTAACAAATAATATTACTGGATATACAAAACTTTCTGCTGGTAGAGTTCAGTCTGTTGCATTGCAGTTAATTATTGATAGAGAAAATAAAATTGAAAAATTTAAATCTCAAAAATATTGGCAAATTAAAGCACTATTATCTTGTACTCAAAATAATATTAAAGGAGATACCTTTTCTGCTATATTACAAACCAAAAAATCTTTGAAAACTGGTAAGGGGAGTTCTGTACAAAATGTAATTACTGAGCTAGAAGAAGTTGAAAAAATTAAAATTGATTTAGGTACAGCAAAGTACATTGTAAAATCAATTAATGTAAAAGAAAAACACTCCTCTCCTCCTTTACCTTTTATTACTACCACATTACAAAGAGAAGCGAGTGTCAAATATAGATTCAATGTAAATCGTACTATGCGAATAGCTCAGCAGCTGTATGAAGGCATTTCTATACAAGACGGAGATCAAGAAGGATTAATTACTTATATGCGTACTGATTCGCGTGTTCTTTCTAAGAATGCCAAGGATGATATTAAAAAATACATATCATCTAATTTTGGATCTGAATATGTTGGATCTGTTAAAGGTAAGAAAATTGCTAAAGTGAGAGGAGCACAAGAGGCACATGAAGCTATTCGACCAACTGCTATTTTTAGGACGCCATCTTCTTTAAGAAAATACTTGGATTCTGATCAATATAAAATCTATGAGTTAATATGGAATCGAACGGTAAGTAGTCAAATGGCTGATGCTCTCTACTCAGTTACAACTGTAGATATAAATGCAAACTCATCAACGAGAGATTATCTTTTTAAAGCATCAGGGTCTCAAATAAAATTTGATGGATTTAAGAAATTATATATTTCTATGATTTTGGAAGAAGATGATAATGAATCTGATACAAAATTACCTGTATTACATAAAGGGGAAATTCTTTCAAGAGAGAAATTAGATCTTAATGTTCGAGAAACTAAGCCTCCTCCAAGATTTTCAGAATCTGATTTAATACGAGAGTTAGAATCTGAAGGTATCGGAAGGCCTAGTACATACGCATCAATAGTTAGCAAAATTCGAGATCAAATGTATGTTACTTTAGAAAAAAATAGGTTTATCCCGACTAAGTTAGGAGTTGCAGTAAGTAGTATTTTAACTAGGTCTTTTACAGATATTGTTAATGTTAATTTTACATCTGATTTAGAAAATTCCTTAGATGCGATTGCAACTGGTGAAATGGATATGCCAAAATTTGTAGGAGAATTTGATAATAGTTTTAAAGAATCAGTTAAACTCGCTCATGAAACTGCTGAGAAAATTGATATGCGTGAAGAATCTGGAATGTCTTGTAAAAAATGTGGGAATCCTTTATTAATTATTGAATATCGTGGGGCTAAATTTTTGGGATGTAAAGGGTTTCCTGAATGTAAGTATTCTGAGCCTATGCAAATTGGCGTAAAATGTCCACAGTGTTGGGATGAGCAGGGAGGTCAATTGGTAGAAAGAGGGTCCAAAAGAGGTGTTTTTTATGCATGTAATAAATGGAAACCAAGTGGTGGATGTAATTATATTTCTAATGGTGAAATTTCTAATGATAAGACGTGTTCAAATTGTGACTCAAAACTATTAAAAGATAAAAAAGGCGAACTAGACTGTATATACTGTAATCGAGATAATCAAAGTAGTGAAGTTGCTATAAAGGTAGATATCTAGTTGATCAATATAAATCCTTGATTTGGGGGTTGAGATATTGCAAGAAGAATTGATGTTAAATAGGTTTATAGATTATCTATCTAATCAAAAGAGTTTATCTAATTTAACAATTAGAAATTATAAGTTTGACATAGTACCCTTATTTGAATTTATGAAAGTGAAATATCTTAAAGATTTTCATGAATTAGATAAAAAAACATTGAGAACATATTTATTTTGGTTGGTCGATAAGGGGTATGTAAAATCTAGTGTAGTACGTAAATTGAGTGTATTACGGGGGTTTTTGAAATGGTTAGTTGAAGTTGGTGTGCTAGATGTTGATCCCTTGCCCAAACGCGGTAAAATAACAAGAGATAAATATTTACCAAGATTTTTATCTCAAGTTGAAATCAATAAGTTTCTTTCAATACCAGATAAATCATCAGATATAGGTAAACGTGATAAGGCATTACTTGAAGTGATTTATGGTGCAGGATTGAGAGTAAGTGAAATTACATTGTTAAATCTTAAGGATATTAATCTAACGACAGGTGAAATTATAGTATTGGGGAAAGGTTCGAAGCAACGTATTGTATTGATTGGAGATATAGCACTAAATTCATTAAAAATTTACTTAGATCTCGTAAGACCTAAATTATATGATCCTCTGAAATCTGGTGAGGCAGTATTTTTAAATAAATTCGGATCATGTTTATCACAGAGAGGTATACAAAAAAGGATCAAATATTATTGTTTGAAGTCAGGGTTGTCGCATAAAATACATACACATATGTTAAGACATTCATTTGCTACCCATTTACTTGAAGGAGGAGCAGATTTACGTGTAGTTCAAGGATTGTTAGGACATTCTAGTGCTGCGACTACTCAAATTTATACACATGTTACTTTAGAAAGTACACGAAAAGTTTATCAAAAATATCATCCGAGAGGATAAAATCTAGTAGAGGGAATAAAATGGCGATTGATTTTGGTGATTTGAAGAAAGGTTTACCTGTAGACATAGATGGTGAAGCTTATGAGGTAGTAGAGTATGAGAGAAATAAAATGCAGAAAAGAGCTCCTGTACTGAGAATTCGTTTAAGATCTTATCGTACAGGTAGAGTTATGGATAAAACTATTAGTGGATATGATATTAAATTAGAATTAGCATCTATTGAAAGAAAAAATGCAGAATATATATACCAAGACGCTGAGCTTTATTATTTTATGGATATTAGTGATTTCGAACAGTTTCCGCTAACAAAAGATCAAATTAGTGATAAATTGCCTTATATTACAGAAGGTCAGAAGGTTTCTATAATTTTTCATAACGATAATCCTGTTTCAATAGAGCTTTCTGCTTCTGTTGAATTAAAAGTTATAGAAGCAGAACCTGGGTATAAAGGAAATACTGCTCAGGGGGGAACCAAACCTGTAAAATTAGAAACTGGTCTTGTAATTAATGTTCCACTTTTCGTGGAAGAAAATGATATTTTGAAAGTTGATACTAGGAATGGAAATTACCTCTCAAGAGTTTAAGAATCATTCGTTTACAGTTAAATCTTTAGTGCTCTACTTGAAAAATAAAGTAGAAAATGACGAAAATTTAACAGACATTTGGATTAGTGGAGATGTAAACAATTTAAGACGTTCTGGTGCTGGGCATTGTTATTTTACTTTAGATGATGATAACCATTCAATTCGTTGTGTAATGTTTAAGTACAGTAAAGGGCAGTCATTACTTATTGATAAAACGAGATTTTATGTACACGGTAAAATTTCTGTTTATCAAGCTAGGGGTGAGATACAACTAGTTGTTGATATTGTATATCCTCATGGAGTTGCCCAGTCACTCATTATGTTTGAAGAGTTAAAAAAACGTTTAGAGCAAGAAGGATTATTTTTACCTGAAAGGAAACGTAGGTTAAAAAGATTTCCTCAAAAGATAGGAGTTATTACGTCTTCTCAGGGTGCAGCCCGATATGATATTGAAACTGTTTTAAAAAGAAGATATCCATTAGTTCAAGTAATTTTTAAATTTGCATCAGTTCAAGGTGAAAATGCACCTTTAGAAATAGTGGATGCATTTAGATTTTTTAATCAGATCAATGATATTGACGTAGTAATTTTAGCTAGAGGAGGAGGATCTGTAGATGATCTATCAGTATTTAATGAAGAGATTGTAGTTAGGTCTATTTTTGCTAGTAATTCACCAGTTGTTACTGGTATAGGTCATGATGTTGATATTAGTTTATCTGATTTTGTGGCTGATTATCACGCTTCTACTCCTTCAGCTGCGGCTGAAATAGTGGTCCCTGATGTTATTGAGTTGTTTGATGAGATTAATCAATATTCTTTGAGAATGGAAAATATTTGTTTATCTGAAATAAATATGTGTACAGATAATCTTCTTTTTTGGACAACAAGGTTAAGTAGTAGGGGCATTCAAATTGATGACCGTAAAATGTTAATTGCAGATATTTCGGAGAATATTACAAAAAGTTTAAATCATCAAATGAATATGTGTTTAAATACAGTAGAAGGTATGTATAATCATGTTAATTCATTAGCCCCAGATAAAATTCTTAAAAGAGGGTATTCGATCGTACAAAAAATACCCACAGGAAATATAATTAGTTTGAAAAGTGATGTCAAAGAGGGTGATAGAATTAACATTGTAGTTTCCAATGGTGATATTGTTGCCGAAGTTAATAAAGATTAAGATTCATAATGTTTGTTTAGGAGATAAATATGGCTAAAAAGAAACCAAAAATTGAAATGTCTTTTGAAGAAGCAGTTGAACAATTGAAAACTACTACTGAAGAATTAGAGCAAGGGAAGTTGTCTTTGGATAGAGCAATGGAGTTGTACGAAAATGGTATGGAATTAGCTAAATACTGTTTCGAATTATTAAATAAAGCAGAGATAAAAATTCAAGAAATTAATGTGAACCACCAAATAGATGTAGATAAAGAAGAATAAATTTTAAATATTAAGCAGATTTTATATTAGTTTTAGAAGGTAACTTAATATTTTCTCCAGATGTAGTTTCTAGTAAGATAGACTTGTTATTAAGTATATTTTCAGGATGTATTGTGCATTTTGTTACATTGGACATCCCTGGCAATTCATACATTACATTAACTAATGTTTGTTCTAAAATTGACCGGAGTCCTCGAGCTCCAGTTCCTCTAGTAATTGCTTCATCTGCAGTAGCAGAAATAGCATGATCTGTAAAAATTAAATCTACGTTATCTATCTTAAATAATTCTTGATATTGTTTAATAAGAGAATTCTTAGGTTCAGTGAGAACTTTTATCAGGGCTTTTTTATCTAAATGGTTAAATGAAATATTTATGGGTAAACGGCCAATTAACTCTGGAATAAATCCATATTTTTGTAGATCTTCAGGCGATATATATTGCAAAAGATTCTGAGATTCATCTAATTTATCTTGAATTGGCGAATCAGCTAAAAATCCTATAGAGGAATCATCTTTGCCTATACGTTTAGAAATTATTTCTTCTAAACCTTCAAATGCACCTCCACAAAGGAACAAAATATTATCAGTTTTTATTTGGATGAATTCTTGTTGAGGATGTTTTCTTCCTCCTTGTCGGGGAACGTTTGAAACACACCCTTCAATAATTTTTAAAAGAGCTTGTTGAACACCTTCACCAGAAACATCTCTGGTAATAGAAGGGTTAGCACTTTTACGAGCTAGTTTGTCTATTTCATCGATATAGATTATTCCTTTTTCTGCTCGAGAAACATCAAAATCAGCAGCTTGAATTAATCGAAGGAGGATATTTTCCACATCATCTCCAACATATCCTGCTTCAGTCAGAGATGTAGCATCAGCTATAGCAAAAGGAACATTTAACAATTTCGCTAAAGTTTGAGCTAGAAGAGTTTTTCCAGTCCCAGTAGGCCCTAGCATTAGAACATTTGATTTTTGCAATTCAACTTCAGAAGAAGTTGCTTTATTTGCTGAAACACGTTTGTAGTGATTATATACGGCAACACTAATTATTTTTTTAGCATCGTTTTGATCAATAATATATTGATCTAGGTGTTCTTTTATCCATTTTGGATTAACATTCTGGTCTAATAATTTACCAATATCTTTATTTTGATTTTGTTGAGGATCTTCTGTAATTATTTGACTACACAGTAATACGCATTCATCACATATAAATACTCGATCAGGCCCAGCAATAAGTCGCTTAACCTGATTTTGTAATTTATTACAAAAGGAACATTGGTATATATTTTGATTGTATTCTGACATATATGTATATTACCACGTCTTTGGAAATATAGAAGGAGAATTACTTACTTGATTCTTTTAAAACTTGGTCAATTAACCCATATTCTGCTGCGTCTTCTGCAGAAAGATAGTAATCTCGATCAGTATCACGTGCAATTTTTTCATATGATTGTCCTGAATGTTCAGCAATTATTTGACGCATTTTATCTTGCATTCTAAGGATTTCTCTTGCAGCTATTTCGATGTCTGATGCTTGACCTTGTGCTCCTGAAAGAGGTTGATGCATATGTATTGTTGAATTTGGCAGAGAATATCTTTTGCCTTTTGTTCCTGCACATAATAAAACAGTAGCCATACTAGCAACCATTCCAAATCCTATAGTTGACACGTTAGGACGAATTAGGTGCATCGTATCATATATTGCAAGTCCAGATGATATTTGGCCACCTGGAGAGTTTATGTATAAGTTTATATCACGTTCAGGGTCTTCTCTATCTAGATAAAGAAGTTGAGCTATTATTGTATTAGCAACATGATCATCTATCGGTGTTCCTAATAAAATAATACGTTCTCTTAGTAGTAAAGAATATATATCGAAAACTCGCTCACCTCTAGCGCCATTCTCAACAACTGTGGGTATAATATTGTTTGGATTTGTAATCAATTGACTCCTCCTAAATATTCACTGATTTTTTGTAGCAATTTCAATTAAACGTTCTAATGCTTTTTCTACTAGTAAGTTTTCTCTAATGACATTTTCTATTTGATTTTTTTGATTAGTATTAAGCTTTTTTTTGGTTATGTTATCTTTACCGGGATTTTTTTTAAGTTCTTCGAATTGATCATTTATTTCTTCCTGAGTAATATCTATTTTTTCAGCTTCAGCTAGTGCTACCAAAGAATATGAACGAGTAAGTTTTTCTATTGAATTTTCTTGCATTTCTTTTGTAACATCTTCTTCTGTTTTACCAATATATTTTAGATAATCATTAATATTCATGTTCATCTTTTTTATAAATTCATCACGTCTATCAGTCAAATTTTGAATCTCCCTTTCTATGAGTAAAGGAGGGATTGTAATTTTAACAGTTTTTAATAGTGCATCTAATGCAGATTCTCGATATTGAGAAGTTTCAGCATTTTTTGATTCAAGTTCCATTTCTTTTTGTAATTCACTGCGCAATTCTTCAAGCGTATTAAATTTATTGTTAATACTTTTAGCAAATTCATCATCTAGTTTTGGTAAGATTTGTTCTTTCACTTCATTTATTTGCACACCAAATGATGCTTGTTTACCTGCAATATTATTATTAGGATTGTCGGAAGGCACTTCAAGCTTAAATTCTTTAAAATCTCCTGAAGCAGTTCCAAGTAAATTTTTAGAAAATCCAGGTACTGGGAGTAAAGATTCTTTATTAAGAATATAATTCACATTTTTTTCATTTATAATTGGCTGATTTTCTACAGTAGCATCGATATTTATAGATAACATATTATTATATTTGGCAGTTTTAGAAATAGGATTCCATGGAGCTACAGATTTTTGTAATTCTTTAATTCTTAGATCGATATCTTTCTTTTTTATCGTATTATCAATCTTAGGTATCTCGATTTTCTTATATTCACCCAAATTTATATCTGGGTATAAAGGTACAGTTACCTTAATTTTGGGAGGAGAAAGATCAAGTAGTTCAACAGAAGGAGTTCCACCTAAAATAAGATCCTTTTCTTTGATTGCTTTTTCTGTAGTATCTGTTAGAAGAAAATCGATTGATTCTTTAAGAAGAGCATCTTTCCCAAATAATGATTCAACAATTTTACGGGGAGCTGTTCCTTTACGAAATCCAGGAATTTTTACGCGCATTACCATTTTACGGTAGCCATAATCGATATAAGGTTCCAACTCATTTGTAGTTAAGTCAATGTTTAAACTTGTTTGCTGTTCAATTGTCTTTGATTGAGTTATTTTCAATGTTTTATTCTCCAATAAGAAAATTATAGCATTAATTAGGTATAAAAATTATGTAATTATTCTACATAATTTCCTTATATTCTTCATTTATTGATTATCATTTTTTAAAATTGCACCAGCTTTGATATGGAATGAATTGATTTTATTACTCTGAAGAAGAGATTCAAAAATCTCTTTTTCTGTTGTTGTTATAAGAACTTGTTTGTATTGATCCAACATACTAATTAATAATAAACGTCTTTTAGAGTCGAGTTCGGACATAACATCATCAAGAAGTATTATTGGTTCTGTACCAATTTGGTTTCTTAGATATTCTGCTTCAGCAAATTTGATAGATAGTATTGCTGTTCTGAATTGACCACGAGAACCATAATTTTTTAAATCCATTCCGTTAAGAAGAATTTTTATTTGATCTCGATGAGGACCAAATAGAGAAAAACCATACTTGATTTCATTATTTTGTTTATCGGATATTGTTTTTTGTAGAGCTCTTTCTATTGATTGATGATTAAGTGGCTCGATTTGTTCATAACTAGTTACATATCTCAAGGCAATATTTTCTAGACTATTAGATAACATTCTTTGAATAGGATTAAGGTGTTGAGTAATTTTTTTTAAGACATCTATACGAATTTTAGTAATAAATGTACCCAGTGATACTAGTTCTTTATTCCAAAAGGTTAACTCTTTTGTTGAAGTAGAATTATTACGAATTTTTTTTAAGATTTTATTACGATTAGATACAATATAGTTATATTTTTGTAGCATTTTAAAATAATCTTTATTTGTTTGAGAAATTAAAATATCAAGGTATTTTCTACGTGACATATGTGATCCATCAATGATATTAAGATCATTGATGGTAAATAGTACTGCATTTACGTTTCCTATGAGGTCTGTAATAGATTTTTGTATATGATTAATAGATATATGTTTTTTTGAAGTTGTTCTGTTTTTGAAATCATGTATTCGACTATTATTTACGTTAATAGTTATTTGCAAAAATATTTCTTGATTATTCTTATTTAAAGTTGCTTGGATCTGGCCATAAGATTGATTTAGTGTATCGGAGTAATTTACCAGTTCTTTTTCTGTTGTAGCACGTATAGATTTTCCTATAGTTAATAAATAAATTGCTTCTAATAGGTTACTTTTACCTTGTCCATTTTCACCATAGAATAGGTGCATACCCGGTGATAAAAATAAATTTAAGGATTTATAATTCCTGAAATTGGTTAAACGTAATTTACTTATATATATATTAATTTCTCCTTGGAATATACAGATATTATTTTGAATAGTCTGTTATGGTGTTTTTGTATCAATCATAGATTTAAACTCTTTTTCTGTTATTAAAGATATTCCAAGTGTTTTTGCATGATCAAGTTTTGAACCAGGAGAATCACCTAAAATCAGGAAATTGGTTTTTTTAGTAATGTTTCTAGTTGTTGTACCACCATTATCTGTAATAATATTTTCGATTTCAGATCGACTAAACGAGTTAAATTTTCCTGTAATCGCAAAGGTTATATTATTAAAAGTCGTATTTTTTTCAAATGTAGAGTTTGAATAGAAAATAAGACCAGAATCTTTTAATCGATCAATCATTTCACAGTTCATTGGATTATTTAGAAAATTATTAATACTTGTTGCTATTGTTATACCTATAGATGGTATCGAATTTAGAGTTTCTACAGGTGCTTCTTTAAGATCATTAATAGTAGTAAATGTTTTACAAAGAATTTCAGCTGTTTTATTACCAACATTTGGTATTCCTAATCCAGTAAGAACACGATAGAAGGGTTGTTGTTTACTATTTTGAATAGACTGAATTAAATTAGACGCACTTTTTTCTCCAAATCTATCTATATCTAATAAATCATCAAAATCTAGGATGTAAAGATCTGAAATATCTTTTACTTTTTTCTTTTGAACAAGAGAATTGATTTGTTTAATACCGAGACCTTCGATATCCATTGAATTTTTACTAGCAAAATGTTCTATTAATCGTGTTAATTGCGCAGGGCATTGCGCATTAATACAAAGTACAAAAGGATCTTCTTTTATTGTTTCTCTCATACAACTAGGACATTCATGAGGCATTTTATATGAAGTTTCGTTACCCTTACGTTTGTTTGTTAGCGGCGAGATTATTTGTGGTATTACATTTCCTGCTCGTTCTACAACAACTTGATCTCCAATACGTAAATCTTTTTTTTGTATGTATTCGATGTTATGTAGAGTTGCATGTTTGATAATAACTCCATCTATTTCAATGGGTTCTAAGGTTGCATATGGAGTTAACACTCCAGATCGTCCTACATTGACATCTATTTTTTTAAGTAGTGTTGTGGCTTGGATAGAAGGAAACTTATAAGCAATTGCCCATTTAGGTTGTCTATTATTAGCTCCAATTTTTTGTTGGTAGTCCAAATCGTCAATTTTAATTACTATTCCATCACAACAATAATCAAGGTTATTTTGATTATTGTTCCAGATAGAATAGAAGTCTATTATTTCTTCAATACTGTTTACACGCTTGTTGAGAGGGTTTGTTTTTAGTCCCAATTCTTTTAAATAGTCTAACTGTTCCCAATGACTGGTGATGTTATATCCATCTATATAACCAATGTTATAAAAAAAGATATCAAGATTGCGCTGAGCTGTAATATTAGGGTTAAGTTGTCGCAGAGATCCTGATGCTGTATTTCTTGGATGAGAATATGGGGTTAAACCTTTTTCAATGCGGTCTTCATTTAATTGTTGAAATTTGGATTTAGGAAAGAGTATTTCTCCACGAACATCTATTAAGTTCGAATGTCGTTTTCTTAATTTGAGAGGGATTGATTTTATAGTTCGAATGTTTTGTGTAACATCTTCACCTTGAATTCCATTTCCTCTAGTTGCACCACTAATCAATATTCCATTTTCGTATAAAATAGATATAGCTAATCCATCAAATTTTAATTCACAAACAAGTTTAGGGTTAGGGACTCCTATTAGTGCTGTTGTTTTGTTATACCAATCGTACAAATCTTTTTCAGTAAATGCATTACCTAAACTAAGCAGTGCAGTTTTATGATCAATCGATTTAAATCCAGTTTGTATGGTTCCACTGACTCTTTGTGTTGGAGAATCATTTGTTATTAGATTCGTATGTTTTGCTTCAAGTTGAATTAGTTTTTGTAATAATTCATCATATACATTATCAGATATTTCAGGATGATTTGTGACGTAGTAAAGGTAATCATGATAATGTATTTGTGTACGTAATTCTTCTAATTGTTTATCTATTGTCATAGTAAATTAAAATTTTATCTTTAATAATTTTAGATATTTAAATAAGTATGATCTTTTAATGGACTCATGAATTAGATACAATGATACTACATATTTGGAGGGTAATTGTATACTAGATGACATTTATGAATGTACCAGATAAATATATCTCATATCTGAAGGAATATCCGTTATTAGCTACTATTGGGAATACCCCTATTGTTCGTTTAGATTTACCTAATATTGATACAAATATTTCTATACATGCAAAATTGGAGTATTTAAATCCAGGTGGATCCATTAAAGATAGGCCAATTTTATTCATGTTATTAGATGCTATTATTTCAGGTGATCTGTCTTCAGATAAAACTATTCTTGATGCAACTTCAGGGAATGCAGGGATTTCATATGCTATGATTGGTGCTGCGCTAGGATATAAAGTAGAATTAGTTATGCCGGCTAATGCGAGTGAAGAACGAAAAAAACGTGTAATCGCTCATGGTGCTGATCCCATATATACTGATGCAATGTTAGGGTATGATGAAACTCTTCGAGAAGTAGAACGTTTATTTAATACTAATTCTGAAAAATATTTTTGGTGTGATCAATATGGGAATAGTAATAATCCTAAAGCTCATTATATGACAACTGGAGTAGAGATTCTTCAGCAATTACCTGATATAACACATTTTGTGGGAGGAGTAGGTACTGGAGGAACAATTAGTGGAGTAGGTAAAAGACTTAAGGAATATAATCCAAATATACAAATTGTTTGTATTGATTTTAGTGAATGGCCTGGAGTTGAGGGATTAAAACCATTAAATGAAGGACATATTATTCCTGATACCTTTGATTCATCTGTAGTAGACGAGATGATTACTATAGATGTTGATGAAGCTCATCGGTTGGGTCATTTATTAGCAAAAAAAGGGTATTTTGTAGGACAGTCTTCTTCTGCTTATTTATCAGGTGTATACAAAGTAGCAGATAAAATAAAAAAAGGCACTATTGCCACTATTTTCAATGATTTTGGAGAACGCTATTTTAGCACATCAGCTTGGGATTAATTGAGTTTAAGTATCAATATTTGTAACACTAAGAGCATTAGTTTGGATGAATTCTCTTCTTGGGGGTACTTCATCACCCATAAGCAGAGAAAACATTTCACTTTCGGTACTTGTATGGTTTGATTGTACTAGATTTAAAGTACGTGATTCAGGGTCCATAGTAGTATCCCAAAGTTGTTCAGCAGACATTTCTCCAAGACCTTTATATCTTTGAGTATTAATTTTACCTTTACCTTCAAAGCTATTAATATGTTCATCTCGTTCATCGTCACTATATGCCCATAAAGATTTACGTCCTGAGGTGATTTTATATAATGGTGGTTGTGCGATATAAAGATTACTGTTTTCAATTAATTTATACATATGTCTAAAGAAGAATGTAAGTAAAAGAGTACGTATATGTGCGCCATCAACGTCAGCATCAGTCATAATTATAATTCGGTGATACCTGATTTTCTCTAGATTAAATTCTTCACCTACACCTCCCCCGATAGCTACAATAAGAGATTTAATCTCTTCGTGTAATAGGATTTTATCTTCTCTGGATTTTTCAACATTTAATATTTTACCTTTAATTGGAAGAATTGCTTGATATGTACGGTCTCTACCCATTTTTGCAGTACCTCCAGCTGATTCACCCTCTACAATATATAGTTCACAGTTTGCTGGATTTTTATCAGAGCAGTCAGCTAATTTCCCGGGAAGAGAACTTCCGTCAAAAGAATTCTTACGAATTATAAGATCTCGAGCTTTACGTGCAGCATCACGTGCATTTTGTGCTGTAACAATTTTTTCAATTATTCTTTTTGAAATTTTAGGATTATCTTCTAAATAGATCTGTAGCGCTTCTCCCAGTACAGTTTCTACTTGAGTACGGACCTCAGGGTTACCAAGTTTTGTTTTTGTTTGTCCTTCAAATTGAGGATTAGTAAGTTTTACACTTATAATTGCAGTTAATCCATCACGAGTAGCTTCTCCTGAAAGATTCGTATCTTTCAGGAGCTTTTGTTTTCTACCATAATCATTAATTACTCTTGTAACCGCACTGCGAAATCCAGTGATATGTGATCCACCATCAGTTGTATTGATACAGTTAGCAAAAGAATATATGTTTTCATTAAAACTATCATTATATTGCAGAGCAACTTCAACAATAGTTTGGTCAATTTGGTTTTCTATATAAAAAGGTTTAGGAATTATATTATTACGATTTTGGTTCATATCTTCCACAAAGCTAATAATCCCACCTTGGAAAAGATATGTAATATCATTGTTTTCTACACTTTCTTGGTGCCAATCACTTTTAAATTTAATTGTCATCCCTTTATTAAGGTAAGCCATTTCCTTGAAACGTTGGTTTAAAGCGAAAAAATCATATTCTATCTTTTCGAAAATAGTTTCATCAGGTATAAAAGTGATTCTAGTTCCAGTTTTCACAGAGTTTGAAGATGTATCCTGTGATTCAGAACCAAGATCTGATTTACGTAGGCCTTTAGAAAATTCTTGAGTATAAATTTTACCGTCACGATAAACCTCTACTTTTAAATATGAAGATAGTGCATTTACAACTGATGCACCTACTCCATGTAGTCCACCAGAAACAGTATAAGCTTTACCTCCAAATTTTCCTCCAGCATGAAGAGTTGTCATAACTGTTTCCACACCAGACATGCCCGTTGATTTATGTTGATCTACTGGTATTCCTCTACCGTCATCCTCTATTTGAATGGAACCATCAGATAGGATTTCAATTGATACTCCAGTACAATAATTAGCCATAAATTCATCTACAGCGTTGTCAACAATTTCATAAATAAGATGATGAAGACCTTTACTATCAGTGCTTCCAATATACATCCCAGGTCGTAGCCTTACAGCTTGTAATCCTTCTAGTACCTGAATATCTTCAGAGGTATATTGAGATTCTTCTATATTTGAAAGGTTTTCTTTTCTTAGGGCCATAAGATCTCCTTTAGCGCACTAAAGCATACTTAAACTTTATAACTACTTGAACATATTTCCCCATAGTAAATTATTTGAATTATGTTCTATTTAATTGTATCTATGAATTATAACATATTAATCAAGAGAAACCACAATATTTAGTAGATATAAAACATAATAGGTGTACATGTAGTGATTCAGGTAAGGAAATTGAAGTTTAATCACTGACTTGAAATTTTTATAAATATAGTAGTATGATTTTATTGTTTGGGTGTCTGAAGATTTACTCTTCAGTTAATGAGAAACTGGTCAAATTCCAGTACTGTCCCGCAGCGGTAGATTGATAATATCAACAAGTCCGATCGACAGCCTAAATTTTGCTGATGACTTTCGAGGGTGAGGTACTGGCAAGCCTAGATTAATCTAGTTGCTTAGTCCTTTCTTTTTGATTACAAAAGTATGGAGGACTAAAGTTGAAGAAGTTATTATTACTTACTCCACTATTTTTACTTGTAGTTTCGTGTGGAGGAATTAATTCAGATGTTCATTTATTAGAGTCTTTTCCTTATACAGTGATAGATAGTATGGGTAATAATATTGAATTTGCTGAACCACCACAAAGAATTGTTGCATATGATGCAGGAGCTGTAGAAACACTTTTTGCGATTGGTGAAGGGCATAGAATTATTGCTACACATTCATTTGTAACCTATCCTCCTGAAGTGGAACAAATTCCGAAGGTAGGAGATGCGTTTAATCTTAATATAGAAAAAGTAATCGATTTAAAACCTGATTTAGTGTACGTCTTTTCTGAAACTTTTGTTCCGCAATTGACTAATGCTGGTTTAAAAGTTTTATATATAAAAACACTGGATCACAATTTCAGATCTACTACTGATATGATTGAAATGTGGGGACAAATTACTGGAAATATTGATTCTTCAAATAAATTATCAAAATCGTTTAATGAAAAAATCAGTAGAATTGAAAATAAAATAAGGGTTTTAGACAGTACATCGCAATTGAGTATATTACAAGATGTAGGACAGTTTTGGGTTCCAGGTGCTGATACTCTCATGGGTGAGGTGTTCAATCTACTTACTGTGATAAATATAGCTGAAGATATTTCTGGTTATGGCCAAATAAGCCCAGAGTTAATTATTTCTAGAGATCCTGACATTCTAATTACTGCTGATGCGAATATGTGGTTATCAGACATTAGATTTGCAAATATATCTGCTGTTAAAACAGGTAAAGTTTATAAACTTCCGTCAGATAAATTATCTGTGGCAGGCCCTAGGTTTGTAGATGGCATAGAAGAATTAGCTATATTAATATATCCAGAACTTTCTGATGAATTTAGGAAGAAATAATATGAATTATCCTTGGAAAAGATTAATTTTATTTCTAATTACAGTATTGATAGTTGTTATCTTTTCATTAGGAATTGGTTCAGTAAAAATACATCCTGTAGATGTTTTAGGTATCCTCATTTCAAAATTATTTTATTTAGATGTAGCTTGGGAATGGTCAGATACAACGGAGATCATTTTGTGGGAAGTAAGATTACCTCGTGTTTTACTTGCATTATTTGTAGGAGCTAGTCTTACTGTTGCTGGATCTATATATCAGGGGTTATTTAGAAATCCATTAGCTGATCCTTATTTGATTGGTGCAGCAGCCGGTGCGGTATTAGGTGCAACTATAGCAATGTTAGTTTTGTCGTTATCTTCAATTGTAGACTTATTAAGTATTTCATTTTTTGCTTTTACTGGGTCTCTTATAACAGTATTAGCTGCGTATTTGATTGCAAGGAGTTCTGGGGGGATTCAAACATATCCACTGATTTTATCGGGTATAGCACTTGGATCATTTGCTGCGGCAATTTCTACTTTAATTATGATTCGTAGTGATCCAGATTTACGGCCAATATTATCATGGACATTAGGTAGTTTTGCTGGTGCAAGATGGACTCATGTAATAATCGTCAGCGTAGTTTTTTGTTGCACATTACCTTTTGCGTTGATATATGGTCGTATTTTAAATTTATTTCAATTAGATGAAGAACATGCAAAGCAGTTGGGTGTTAATGTTGAGAAGTCAAAAATACTTATGATTGTTGTTGCAACTTTAGTAACAGCTACTGCTGTTTCATTTACTGGGTTAATAGGTTTTGTTGGTCTGATAGCACCTCATACAGCTAGATTATTATGGGGGCCGGATTATAGAGTTTTAATTCCTATGGCTACAATAATCGGAGGGGGTTTTTTGGTTTTAGCGGATTTAGCAGCCAGGACATTATTTTTACCAAATGATTTACCAGTTGGTATTTTGACTGCTTTATGTGGAGTTCCTTTTTTCCTTTATTTAATTAGACATCGAAATTTTTAAAAATTTAATCACATGTTAGATATAAAAAAAATAACTTTTAAATATGACAATACACCGATATTTAACAATATTGAATTTCAAGTCAATTCAGGTGAAAGTGTAGGGATAGTTGGCCCAAATGGGTGTGGCAAAACTACATTAATTAGAGTAATTAGTGGGGTTTTAGGGCCGTTTAATGGTGAAATATATGTTGATGGTCAAGATTTGAAGAAACTATCTGTTGTTGAAAGATCTCGTCATTTATCAGTTGCTCCGCAAATGCCAGAATTTCCTTTAGATTATACGGTTTATCAGATGCTCATGATGGCAAGAAATCCTTATTTAAGTTTGTTTAGTTGGGAAAGCAAACAAGATTTTGATATTGTACAGCAGGTTATATCTCTCACAGAAATCGAATATTTAGTTGAAAGACTTATTCGAGATATTTCTGGAGGAGAACGACAGAGAGTTTTACTTGCTATGACTATGATTCAATCTACTAAAACAGTAATTATGGATGAGCCAACGGCTAGTTTTGACTTAGGATATCAAATTGGATTTTATCGAATAATTAAATTATTGAAAACTCGTGGAATTGCTGTTTTACTTGCTATGCATGATTTATCATTAGCAGCACAATGTTGTGATAGGATTATCATTCTTTTTAAAGGACGAATTCATGCTCAAGGAAATCCAAAAGAAGTATTAACAGAGGAGATTCTATCAGATGTATATAATACTCCTGTTAAAGTAATGTATCATCCTGATTCAGAGTCTCCTGTAGTTGTTTCTACAGATAGAACTAACTAAACTAGGGTTAGTTCTATACGGTAGTTAATATTTTAATCGTGATTGAGGTATATAGATGGTAGTAATGAAAGGGAAAGAAGCTCTGGTAAAAAATCTTCAAGTTGAAGGTGTTGAATATATTTTTGGCAATCCAGGAACTACTGAAAGTCCTATTATTCATGAACTTACGAAATGTTCGAATTCAGGTATTGAATATATTTTAGTATTGCAAGAAGGTGTTGCTATTGGTATTGCAGATGCTTATTCAAGATTAAGCAATAAACCTACATTTTTAAATTTGCATATTGAGACTGGTTTAGGCAATGTAGTTAGTTTGCTTCATAATGTTTTTGAAACTGGTACTAGTATGGTTTTAAGTGCAGCTAATAAAGATATTAGAGAGTTAACACATGGTATGACGGATTTAACAGACGTAGTTAAACCATTTACCAAGTGGTCAATAGAAGCATCAATGCCTGAGCAAATACCATTTTCTATTAGGCGGGCATTTAATGAGGCAAGAAAAGTTCCAACTGGTCCAACATTTATATCTTTTACAGCTAATGCGTTAGATCATGATGCAGAAATGGAAATTCTACCTCCAGATGAAGCTCTTAGTTATGGTTATCCAGATCAAGATGCTATCGAATCAGCAGCGAATATTTTAATGCAAGCGAATAATCCCATGTTCTTATTAGGAGATAAAGTTGGTAATTTGAAAGCTGTTTCTGAAGTAGTAAAGTTGTCAGAAATTTTGGGAAGCAAAGTATACGCAATGGAATATTCGGAAATGAATTTTCCTACAGACCATGCTCAGTATTTTGGTAAATTAAGATTGGGGTATAAAGAGGATCAATCAATTATTTCTGAAGCAGATGTCATTTTTGTAATCGGGAAAATTACAAGTGGATATTTCATGTTTTCAAATCCTTCTTTAAGATATTTTAATGAAGAAAGTACATTAATACATTTAGATAATGATTCTAATGAAATTGGTAAATCTCAAAAAACAAATGTTCCAATTTTAGGAGATATTAAGTTATCTATATCTAATTTAAATGATGCTATTCAATCACTTATGTCCAGCAAAACTCAAAAAATTATTAATCAAAGGGTATCTATTTTAAAGGCTAAGAAACAAGAACTTATAAAAGTATGGAAGAATAATTTATTGTCTAAGTGGGATTGTAATCCGATGTCACCTGAACGTATGATGTCTGAAATATCTGAATCTGTAAGACCTGGAACTATATTGATTAATGATGCAGTTTCTTGTCAATCAGCTTTATTTGGCAGTATGAATTTTAATAGAGAAAAATCAATATTAGGTGGTTTTGGAGGTGCAATTGGATGGGGAGTTGGTGCTGGAATAGGTGCAAAATTAGCTAATCCTGAATCTCCAGTATTAGCTATACTTGGTGATGGTACAGCGATGATGACTATACAAGGGTTTTGGACAGCTTCTTCTTATAAAATCCCAGTTGTTTATATTATTTGTAATAATAGTTCTTATCGAGTGCTAAAAATAAACATGGATTATTATAGACAACATGTATTAAATCAATCAGATGTAGTTGATTCACAAATTGGAGCAGATTTTCCAGGTGGTTTAGACATTGCTTCTATGGCTAGTGCGATGGGAGTTAAATCAAAACGAATTACTAATCCTTCTGAAATTAAAAATTCAATACATTGGGCTTTTAGTTTAGGAGAGCCTGTGGTATTAGATATTGTTATAGATAATAAATATTGATTAGATGTATATTATAGGTTTTACCTTACAAACCATCGTATTGCGTGACTACTTTGTGAGTCTGTAAATTTTAATGTGTATGGATCTACTATCCTACGTCCTACTTTCCCATCATTACGTAGCATTAACCATCCAAAATCCCAGTTATTACTTCGATATTTCATTGGAATATTGGGAGCTACTCGAACCAGTGGATGAGAACCAGCAATAAAAATATGTTGTTTTGTATAATAGTAACAAGAATTCATTTGTATAAATGTCTCATGTTCAAGTGTTTCTGATTTATCGATAGACAAGTCATTACATAAATTACGTAATCCTGCTTTAACTTCCATTCCTTGAGCGATTGCATCGCCTAGATCGTCTGATGATCCTGAAAGTATATTTCCGTTTTCGTCGTGAGATAAAATTTCTTTCCAATCATCACGCACAAAATAACGGAAGAAATTGAAATCATAGATAAAATTGTTACTCGGTGCATTTGTTCCACTGTCCCACTCATCAATATCATGCATTTTTTTCATTTCAGGGCGTATTTGTTTAGGAGAATCTGATGGATTTGAATCTTTGGGAGATTCTTCTGCAAGATATGGCCTTGCAATACATTGAATTCCATCTTCATTGTACATAAAAAAAGACATAGATGGTCTTTGCGTAAAATCAGGACCAGGCAAGCTTGTTGGTTGTCGTTGCGTCATGATACCTGCAACCCATTGATTATCAATACAATACGTTGTACGAAATTCTGCTGATTCCAAGACAGGTTCATCATTATTTGAACTAGTATCAACATGTTCATTATGTTGAAAAACTGTATGTATTCTAAGGTCAGCTCCATTTTGAATTGCTTTCTGTAAAATTGATGAACTTCCATTGATAGGATTTCTTTCCATGTCTAATTCAAGAGCACATTCCCATTTGTTGATATTATTTAATTCCATGTTTATCTTCCTCCCTAGTTATTAGTAATTAAGTTTAATTTTTATTATTTTAGTTTTGAATTTATAAAAGTAGGATG
>CEVQ01140085.1_pt1 | contig 33550 bp, 28 predicted proteins | sample 356551 | NCBI WGS metagenome assembly CEVQ01 (sample SAMEA2623756, study PRJEB7988) | marine metagenome | biome: marine biome (ENVO:00000447); feature: mesopelagic zone (ENVO:00000213); material: "saline water (ENVO:00002010), including plankton (ENVO:xxxxxxxx)" | depth 250 m | reverse complement strand
CAATTCGAATAGCTCTTTCAAAATTGTTGGCTAGACGCTCTGGAACACCTCTCCCTATTTTATTTATCGATGAAGGATTTGGATCACAAGATGCAGTTGGACAAGAAAGGATCATCGAGTCAATCCAGTCTATTCAAGATCAATTTGAAAAAATTCTAGTTATTACACACATCGATCAATTAAAAGAGGCTTTTCCTTATCGAATCGAAGTTTTTAAAACTCTTAATGGTTCTTTGTTTTCTATAGCTGGATAATTTTCATCATGTCTCGACTTATTGCTTTTAACATTACAACTGGACATGTTTCTATACTCGCCAAGTCATTTAATCAATCAACCCCTAATTCTAGTGCTCGATTTAACATTGATTTATCTTTTGTTTGGAGTCTACATTACCACAAACCTTCAAAGAATATTTTAATGGTTGATCGTGTTCATGGAATAATAATATTAAACCTTGTCACCGGCTCGGAAAAGATCATTGGAGGAACAGTAGAAGTGTCCACAAACCCAAACAGTCAACATGAAAAACATTCTGTTTTTTCAAGGCCTCATGGTGTTTGTATAAAACCTAACGGCAACATCATAGTAGCAGACACTGCAAACCACATGGTTAAAGAAATAAACGCGAAAACATTCAATGTTAAAGTGCTGGCTGGCAAAAAAAGCCCCGGGTTTTCAGGAGATGGAAACCCTAGTGAATCTTCTATGCTTGCCAGCCCTCACGATGTTGCAGTAAATAAAAATGGAGAGGTGTTTATAGCAGACACTGCAAACCACAAAATTCGCAAAATAGACAGCCTTGGGATAATTAGTACCGTTGCAGGAAGCACCAACAACGAAAACTCAATCAAAAAAGACCCAAGTGTTGCTCTAAAATCTTCCTTAAAATCTCCTCATTCGATCTGTTTTGACAATAACTTTTGCCTGCTAATTTCCGACACACTTAACAATCGGGTTTGTCGTGTCAATTTTCTCGAAAACACCTTTGAAACAATGGCAGGAAGATTATTGAACGAAGAAAAAATAGAGTCTTGTGAAAACATTTATCCACACGGCACAGCTGTCGACCAAGAAAATAATCTTCTGATAGCAGACCGTGACAACAATAAAATTCGCTTTGTAAAAAATAACTCGTCTGTAATTACTACCCTCATTGGCGAAACACCATCCGCAAAAATGTTTTTTCCGCTTGATGCTCCTCAGGCTATTAGCACAGACTTAGAACAAAATATTTTTGTTGTCGACTCAAACAACTCTTAATTAGTTTTAAATAAATATTTACCAGTAATGGATGCGTTGTTTTTTTCAATTTCTTCAGGAGTCCCTTCTGCTATCACATAGCCGCCCATATCTCCTGGGCCAGGGCCTAGGTCAATAATCCAATCTCCATTTTTTACAATCTCCATATTATGTTCAATCAGAACAACTGTGTTTCCTGAGTCTACCAATCGATGCAATACATTCAATAAATACTCACAATCTTGAAAAGAAAGTCCTGTTGTTGGTTCGTCTAAAACATACAGGGTTTTACCCGTGCCCCTACGTGAAAGCTCTGTAGACAGCTTGACTCTTTGTGCTTCTCCTCCGCTTAAATGAGTAGCAGGCTGGCCTAGTCGAATATACCCTAAGCCAACATCAATCATTGTTTGTAGTTTTCTCTTTAGTAAAGGGATATTTATAAAAAACTCATGGGCTTCAGTTACGCTCATATCTAAAATGTCTGCTATAGACTTGTCTTTAAATAAAATTTCGAGTGCTTCGTGATTATATCTCTTTCCGTTGCACGACTCGCATACTACTGTCACGTCAGGCATAAATTGCATCTCAATTGTAATGTGCCCTCCTCCTTCACAAACTTCACATCTCCCACCTTTAACATTGAAAGAAAACCTCCCTGGCTTATATCCTCTAGAACGAGCTTCAGGCAAAGAAGAAAACAATTCTCTTATGGGAGTAAATGCACCTGTGTAGGTTGCCGGATTGCTGCGCGGGGTTCTCCCTATTGGAGACTGGTTAATATTGACTATTTTATCTATGTTTTCTATTCCTTTTATCTCGTCACAATCTCCAGGTTTTTGACGCGAACCATTCATGGTTTCAGCTAACCCTTTGTATAAAACCTCGTTAATGAGGGTGCTTTTACCTGAACCTGAAACTCCTGTCACACACACAAACAATCCTAATGGAATATTTATTTGAACATTTTTTAAATTGTTTTCCCTTGCACCAAAAATTTGTATGGATTGGCCGTTCCCTGTTCTTCTTTCCTTAGGAAAAGGAATTGTTTTGTTTCCAGATAAATATTGAGCCGTAATAGACTTCTTGTTTTTTAGGACTTCTGCCGTCCTTCCGTGCGCAACGACCTCTCCCCCACCTTCTCCGGCTTTTGGCCCCAAATCAACAATATAATCAGCTGATCGCATAATAAATGCGTCATGTTCGACAACCAATACTGTATTTCCTAAATCTTTTAAACCAAGCAGGGTTTTAACTAAACGATCATTATCTACAGGATGAAGCCCAATAGATGGTTCATCGCATACATACATAACTCCTGTGAGGGCTGATCCTATTTGTGTAGCAAGCCTAATCCTTTGTACTTCCCCTCCGCTTAAAGACCCTGTTTCTCTTTGTAACGATATGTACCCAAGCCCAATGTCATCCAAAAACCTCATTCTGGAAGATATCTCTTCCAGGATAGGCCCTCCAATAATAAGCTCTCTTTGATTTAAGCTTTTCTTTTTTGAAGTTTTTTTATCCCCTTGTAAGTCATCAACCCATTCTAAGATAGACCTAATAGAACTGTTCGACACATCCATAATGTTCTGGCCAGCTACTGTTACGGATAATGCCTCTTTACGCAATCTTCTGCCATTACAAAGAGAACAAGGAACAGATCGCATATACCTTGCAATTTCACTTCTTCTGTAGCTAGAGGAGGTTTCAACATATAGCCTTTGCAGGTTGTTGACAACCCCTTCAAATGCATTATTCCACGTGCTTACCCTTCCCGCCTTACTTATATAGTTTATTTCAATTGTCTCGCCATTAGTTCCAAAAAGAATCATTTTCTTCTGCGTGTCTGTAAGTTCAAAAAAGGGTGTGTCTAGAGAAAATTTATACTTCTTTGACAAAGCTTCAAAAACACTTCTGGACATAGTCATTCTACCCCGCCTGCCCCATGGGCGAATTGCGCCACCAGATAGAGATAACGAGGTGTCGGGAACTACTAACTCAGGGTCTACCTCAAGGCGGGCCCCTAATCCACCACAATCAGAACACGCCCCAATGGGGCTGTTAAAACTAAAAAGACGAGGTTCTAAGTTAAGAAAAGCGGTTCCACAGTAAGCACACCCAAAATCTTCAGAAAAAACCACATCTTCATGATCCTTAACAGAAACCTTAACGGCTCCTTCAGCAAGTTTCAATGCAGCCTCAACCGAATCGGCTATTCTTGTTTTGTCTGCTGAGTTGTTTGACACAACAACCCGATCTACCACCACATCTATATCGTGCCATTTTTTCTTGTCAAGTAAAATGTTTTCAGAAATATCTTGGACCTTACCGTCAATTTTGACCCTAACAAAGCCTGTTTTTTTAATGCGAGACAACACCTCTCTGTGCTCTCCTTTTCTGTGACGAATTACCGGTGCTAATATTTGTACCCGAGCCCCTTCGGTATTTTTTAAAACTGCATCGGTAATTTGGTCCACCGTTTGTTTTTTCACAATTCTCCCACATTTCGAACAATGCGGAACTCCAATCCTGGCAAACAATAAGCGCAGATAATCATATGCTTCTGTTACAGTTCCTACTGTAGACCGGGGGTTTTGTGAGGCTCCTCTTTGATCAATAGAGATTGCCGGAGATAGTCCTTGTATATTATCAACTGCGGGTTTTTTCATGCGTCCCAGAAACTGTCTAGCATAAGAAGATAATGATTCAACATATCTTCTTTGGCCTTCAGCATAAAGAGTGTCAAAGGCCAGCGAGCTTTTGCCCGAACCTGAAACTCCAGTTATAACAACAAGCTGATTGCGGGGTATTTTGATTGACACATTTTTCAAATTGTGCTCGCGTGCCCCTTGAATCCAAATATAGTCCATTATGACAACCTACATCAAAAAAACGACTAAACCAAAACTGGAATTTCTATAAAACAAACCAGCCTTAGTATTGATATCTCATTAAAACATAAAGTATACTTAATTTCTAACCCAAAGCATTAATGCTTGTTTTATATTTATTACAGGAGCAGATAATTGCCTTACGTTAATTTACGAGACGGAGAAGACATAGAGGGCCTACTTAAACGTTTTCAGTCATCTATGCAAAGATCTGGCATCCTCCGTGAGCTGCGAAATCGCCGGTTTTTTCGATCAAAGAGCGAACAAGACAGAATGGACAAGGCTAGAAACGTTCGGCGAGCTAGAAGAAAACAAACATTAGGTCATTAGTTATATATATCTACCAGAGTCTCAACGACTCTGAAAACAATAACTCTAGTTCTTTTTCCCCAACGGGCTTTGGAGACAAGCCAATAACCCTTTGCTGTGGCAGTGTGTTTTTTACGAATAAAGGCACGTCTTTTTCAGAATAACCCACCGCTGACAAGCCGTTAGGCATGTCGAGTCGTTTCATAAGTTTAATTATTGCTGTAGCTAAAGCTTCTCCTGCGTCTTCTTTATTTTTTACAACCTCTCCCATAATTTTTGCCGCCCGTTCATGTCTGTCTAAATTGCTGTCTGCAGTAAACCGGAATACAGCTGGAGCATTAAGGATGACAGCCATTCCGTGTGGCACTATAGCATTATTTTCATACCCTTTCGGGCTATAGTTTCGCACCATTCCTGAAACAGGGTACGACATGCCGTGTGGCAAGTGGCAACCTGCGTTTCCAAAGCCTATTCCTGCTATAGTTGCAGCAAGCATCATCTGGCTTCTTGCAAAGTCATTTTGAGGGTTCGTTACAGCTGTATACATATTTTTTGCAACCATTTCAATCGCCTTGAGGGCCCATACATCACTAACAGGGTTCGACCCTTGGTATGAAGGACGTTCAATTGGACTGGCGGGAGACACTCTCTGATCAAAAGGCAACGCAGTATATGACTCTAGCGCGTGTGATAAAACATCAAACCCGCTTGCCGCAGCAACCATTGGCGGCAGTGTTTTTGTATGGTTGGGGTCCACAATGCCCAAAACCGGCCTAAGCTCTCGGCTTGAAATGCCAGTTTTTGTACTCATTTCTAATAAGTCAAAAATGGCAACTCCTGTGGTTTCGCTACCAGTTCCAGCAGTTGTAGGAATTGCAAATAAAGGCTTACATATGCCGGGCACGGGCACCCCTTTCCCTACAGGCTTGTTCACATAAGTCAAGAATTCTGCCGGATAAGTAGAATATAGATTTGCTGCTTTGGCGGTATCTATTACCGACCCTCCCCCAACTGCAACAAATCCATCAAAAGAGCCAGACCGTGCAAATTCTGCCGCAGCCATAAAGCTCTTATCTGTAGGCTCTACTTCCGCATTGATATATAGTGTTACTTTAATCGATTCTCGTGTTAGGGATTCAATAGACTGTTCAACCGGCAAAAGCTTTGCGATTCTTTTGTCAGTTATCAATACAACGTTACGGCAACCTCTTCTTTTTACCTCATACCCAAGCTCTGCAGTTGCACCTTCGCCAAACTTAATAGCAGAAGTCTCTAATGAAATAATAGTCTCTAAATCAACGCCAGATTGCATTTTAATCACTTAATGAGCTAACCACCAAGCACGTAACGGTACGAACAATCCCATTAATTGTATGTATTTTTTGACTAACTATATGCCCTACAGTGTTCAGGTCTGGAGCATTGACCACCGTAATAATGTCGTAGGGCCCAGTAACTGAGTCAACTGTTACAACGCCATCTAATGCGTCTAATTGTTCTGTAACCTGTCTTGACTTGCCTACAGCTGTTTCAATTAAAACATATGCTTTTGTCATAAAATGGACTCCTTGAAATTTTTGAACTCAAAATTTATACAAAAGTTTAAGCCCGTAACATGTCAAAAGTCAAATCAAAATAAATCATTGAGTATGTATAACCGAAATGATAATATGAGCACCTAACTACCAACTTGCTAAACTTAGTAAAGTGGAGACAATATGTCACAAAAACATAAAGACCTACGCGTAGACGATAGAGATTGGACTAAATTAACATTTGGAGAACAAGTCAAAATGCTTGAAGTTGAAGGTTATTTAGTATTGCCAGGTGTAATTAGCGAGTCCAAAATCAAAGCGTTACAAGGTCAGCTCAGAGACGTAAGAACCAAAGGTACTGATTACTCCGAAAGACAAAGGAACTCTTCCGACATTGCATTCTTAGGAGGTGAAATTACAAATTTAATTGCTAACCCTCCAACCACATCTTTTCTAGAAAGACTCTTTGGGGATGGCTTAGTTTTGATGAGTTATGTTTACGCACGATCTGAACCTGGGCATCCAGGTATGGCGCTTCACACAGACGGGCAACCCTGGGGTTCTGAAATTTTTGGTTATGAAGGAAGTTGTCCTGTTCTAATCAGGGTATTAAATTATTTGGAAGATTTAACTTTGGATGTTTCGCCTTTTCGGGTAATACCTAAATCACATTTAAGTTTACATTCCGAGGGCAATCCCTATCTGAGATATGAAAGTCATCCCGATGAAGTAAAAGTTCCCTTAAAAGCAGGTTCAGCAGTACTATTGAATCACAAAACATTTCACGGAAATTATCCAAATACTGGGGACTATACACGTGAATTGTTAGCTATTGCATACAGGCCACAGTGGGGCGGCCCTATCAAAGAGGTCGAAAACTTCCCTAAGGAACAAGTAGAACAATTACCCGATAATATTAAAGTTTTTTTTAAAGATAAAAATTCCCGTAAAGGAGATTTTTTTGGAGGCAATAAACCTAAGGGTATGAAATCCGAAGCTCCTGGTATTAACGTAAACCGCTGGCTACAAAAGTAAGTTCTAATCAATATGCTCAGTTAATCTATTGGTGAGAAGTTAGTGGACAATATTTTCACCTCACCATTCTCATAAACCGGCACAGTAAGGCTACTAATGGCCGCGTCCAAAAAGCTGTTTCCCTTTGAGTAATAATATATTTTTTCGACCTTACCTAAAATAACATATTCGATGTCGTATTTCTTAATAATCTCCTTAACCAAAGATTGTTCTTTTGAAAGATATAGCAACTCGACATCTCGGGCTCTTTGTTGTATTTCTTTATGGCTAAAAATTCGTTGTTGTTGTTGGTGCCAATTCCAGCCAATAACCGTTGGAAACCCCGTATAAATAGATATCCGTGAACCCCAACGATAAATTGGAGTCACAGCCTCGGCAACAACCGGTAGGCCTTTAAAGTTAACCAACATCCAGTCGATTGCATCTTTGTCGTGGCTTAATCGTATTTCCTCGCTTGGGTCGCGATATACCGCCGTATCCATATATTCTGCTCCATTTAGGGTTAAACGGTGTGTCGTATCAAACCGAACAGCAAGCCTTTTATGCGTCCCTAAAACAGGATAAACCAGGGAGCCAAGCAATAACAAGCCCAACACGAAGAAAACCGTTCTTTTTTTCAAAGCTGAAAACCTCGTGCTTTCTAAACAATATCTCCATAAAAAAACCCCAGCTACAATGCCAAATAGCACCCATACCTGCATGTATGCTTTAAAAACTGTATTCATTCTATCGATATCGTTTTCCAACCTAAAGAACTCAACGCCAATAATTCCTAATAAAGCAGCACCCAATACAAGAAAAATGAACGTTTTAACAGCAACAACGTTGCTGGCAGCCTCGCGAATAGCCTGAAAAAGCAAAATAGACAACAGGCACAATAACGGGAAAACAATAACCACCGTTTCTCCCGTCAGAAGCGACACCCACCAAAGCAGCGTGCCAGCAAAAACGGCGAGGAAAATCACGGCTGGGTATTTTTTAAACTCTGCGAAATTTGCCCATACTTTTGAAAGAACAGGAAAGGTGTTTTTGGTCAAAATCTCTGATAAAACCCAAGCAGCCGTTATCACAAAAAACAACCCATAAATAGTTGCAAAATGCACCGCTGTGGTTGTGTTAGTCGTTTTAATAATGGGCAACAGGCCATTTGGGTCTAATGGAAAAGTATAGGTTAAATGAAAAGGAAGAAAAACCAAGTAGCCAAAACCAAACACACAAAATATAGAAGCGATACTGTAAAAAATTACATTCAAGCCAAAGCCTCCATTGCGAATATAGTTTGCAAAAAACAAAACCACTGCAGCCAAAAGTAAATAGACAGGGTAGTCCCAGGTATTTAGTACTCTAAGCGCTCCTATTGAAACACCCAAAACACCACAACTCAAAAACACCGTTGTTTTATTAAGAACCCTAGAGAGTGCTAGTTTAAGGAACAAAGAAAACAAAATACATAAAGACAACAGAGTAAAGGGTAACGCCATCATGTGCGGATGTAGGTCTCCAAATAAAAAGGTGAAAAAGGGGAACTCGGTAATCTCAAACCCTGGAGGGTCTGGAGCCATCACCCGGCTGCTCTTCCAAAAATCAAAAACGATCGCGCCTTCTTTCAATAATCCTTCACAACTCACAAAAAGACACCCTACAGAGTTTTGTACAACCTGTATTGCGCCATCCAGGTTGCCTATCACTACTACTAGAACCGCAACGATGCCTCCACAAAACACAGGCCACTTCAATAATGAGCTTCTTTCAACTGAAAGTTTTAGCTTACCGCGGCCTAGCCATGTCCCTGCAATTGCGTGCCCAATCCCAAAGCTACCCACAAGTGTTAAGGCAAAAAACGATGGAACCGCCAAGTTGAAAAGAAGTACCGGTGCAATCTTCAATAAGTTGCCTAGTGTTCCAACTAAGAAATAACCCCAATAATAATAATTTAGATGTTCTCCTGCAAACCATGGGTCATATGGTGGCATAAAAGGAGACCGCATAGTCGCAGAAAGATAGGCCATTTCCATTGGCTTTTCACCACCTAAGTAAGGATGCCACAAATCAGGGTTTGCCATCCTAATGAAAAGAAACGCAATAAATGCAAATAAAAACAAGCACTCCGAAATTAAAATTGTTGCTAGTTCTTTTTTAAACCATAGAACAATACGGTTCCACTGAAACACGTATAGCACCAAAGATAGCGTTGCAAAGAGCGCCCCTGCAATATATATTGCATCTTTTGTAAAGTTTGCGAGCTTGGTGCTTGCCAAAAGCCACACTAACACACAAAATAATAACAAAGACAAATGTTTGCTAAAAAAAACACCCCTTGCCGGCAAATTTTCAAAAAGCTTAAACACAAACGGTAACCCTAAAACACTTAAAGCCACAAAAAGTAGAATCCATCGAACTGTAGCGGCAATTTCATCATTGTTCGTTAGTTTGAGCTTAAAAAATGACATCTCTGAAGACTGTGACGCATATTCTGCTAATACTGATTGTTGGTGGTTGGCGTTAATCAATAAAGATGAAATCTCTTTTTGCGTTAACTTCGTATCTTTTTTAAAAAGCATTGCTCTTGGGTGGTCGTAAACAGAAAAACTTTCATCTGTTTTCCCTACGTTTATGCTGACACACCCTTCTTTTGATGGGTATGTAGCAGGGATATCTAATCCGGCCGCCGAGAACGTGTCTTCAAATAAATTTACACAAAAAAGAGAAATTCTTTTTTCTTCAGTATTGATTAAACTGAACCCAAGCCTGCCATCAAAAAGGGCTCTGTAGTAAGTGCTAGTAAGAGGGTACCTCTCTCTTAAACGGGGAATTGTACCATACAAACGATTGCTATAAAAAACAATGTAGTCTGCCTTTGCAAGAGAAGAAGACAAAGATGCAACCTTTTGTGGCGTGTCTTCTTCATAGACTGGTAGCTCTTGAACCGTGTAGTTTACTAAATATGGAATAGGTTCTTCCCAGTGCTCGCTTAATATAACGGCACGTTCAGGCACGTTAGCCCTAATCCATTTCGACATTGCCACCCCTGGGTGTTCTTCTCCTCCATAAATAGAGCTAAAAGCAATAGCATACACCCCGGTACATAAAAGAACCCCGCCAGCAACCATATAAGCTAAAGTCCTTTTGAATCTTCTCGTATCATGGTGGCACGCCAATGTTTTCAGCGCAAAAACCCCCAAGGCAATAAACGGAGGAACGACAGGTGCCATGTACCGAACAAACTTAACCTCCAAAGACCCTACAAACAAAAAATAGCTTAATGTCCAGGTAAAAAACAACACAACCGCCACAGGAACACTATGTCTGTTTGCCTTATATAAAGACAACAAAAACAAGAAAACATGTAAAGAAATAGCCAGTGTTTTTACAAGAATGCCCCCCCAAAGGATCAACATAATTGCGGGGACTATAAAAGACAACAAAAAGAACAAAACACCATTAATTGAGAGTCGCTTGGTTAGCCTTTGGAACACAAAAACCACTCCAGCTAATGAAAGTAGACCTAGCGGCAGGCCCAACCCAAAAACCATTAAATGCCAAATATTATAAATATACGGAGCGGTCTTGATATACTGTCTTGTGTATGGAAAATCAATCTCTCTAACAACCATTTTCCCTTGAGTTACCACGTCTTCAACAAACCCGGCCCAATCAACCAACATAAAGGGCTGGCAAACCACCACTACGATACCAGCTGTTAATAGAATTAAAAACCCACGCAAAAAAGACACTGAAGTTAGCCTAAAAAAAGATGTCGTAATCGCGGTGTTCTCTCTAGCTTTTAATGCAAACAAAAAAAGAGAGACACAAACAACGGGAAGAATTAAAAGCGCAGTTAGTTTCGTTGCTACACCAAGTCCAATCCAGACCCCTACAATTATAGCTTTTTTAAACGATCCTTTCTTTATGAATTCATTCAAGCTATACAGCGCGCCCATTATAAAAAAACAAAGAAGCGCGTCTACTGTAAGAAAATGTCCTATCTGAACATGAAGAACCGAAAACAGCAACAAGGCAACCCCAAAAAGAGACCAGCGTCGTCCCAAAAAACCAACAGTCGCCAAATAGAAGTACACAGCAACGCCTAGCCCCGCCAAGGCAGCAAGAGTCCTCCCAAACAAACGCCCATCACTATGAAGGTTAAATGGAGCTATTTTTTCTAACAGCTCTATGGCAAAAAAATTGACATAAATAGGAAGAGAGCCATACGCAAACCATTGAGGGTTAAGGTTTTTGGCTGTGGAGTCAAGGCTAATTCTTTCAACAGCATACAGCATTGCTCTTTCATCAGGGTGAGGAGAATACGGATACCCACTGTCCCATCCAAGCCCATAAAGCCTGAGTCCTACGGCAGAGACAACTATTACCAATAAAACGGCTAGGCTTAGGCGTTGAACCAACACAGTGTTCATAAAAAGCCGTTATCTGGTGCCTAAAGCAATTGAAGAGGGCTTTATTTTCTTTGATGCCTGGTCAATCTCCAACAAGGAAACCAGGGAAACTCCCCTCTTCTCCAGGGCAGAAGATCCTCCCTCTTTTCTATCCAAAACACATACGCAGGACACAACGGTGCACCCTGCTTGTTGTAAGGCGTCAATTGTCGATAAAAGGCTCCCTCCTGTGGTACAGGTGTCATCTACTACGACTACCTTCATGCCAGACACAACGTCGCCCTCTAGAGATTGTTTAGTCCCGTGGGTTTTAGGCTGGGCCCTCATGATAATTCCGCTAAGATTCTGACTGGAAAGGGAGCTTAGAACCACCACGGCGGAAATAATGGGCACCGCAGCAACTGCTGGGCCGGCAACTGCGTCAATTTGGAGGTCAGTGAATAGTTCAAGGACAATAGACCCAATAAGGCTAGCTCCTTTTGGGTTTAAGGTTAAAATCCGTCCGTCAAAATAATAGGAACTGGTAGCACCAGACGAAAGTATAAATTCTCCAGTTTTTAAGCAGTTCAATTGATTAGCCGTGTCACTGAGTTCGTGTAGAAGTTCTTTTAAGCCCATAGTCTCCCCTCTTTTCCGATACGTTACCTTCTTTTTAGTTTTTATACAACTTTTTTATATAAATATAGTCCGCCACCCCACGTGTCAAGTAGAGAGAAACAGGTTCGCCTTGCTGCACGCTCTTTCTGATAACTCGTCCGCTAATATCAACAGGGTTTACAGAAACCTGAAGAACGTTAGAGTTGGGGATGTTTAGAGAAGACTCTTTGGCCTTATAAACGCCTGGAGGGTTGACGTTCTTGAACTTTCGAGAAAAACAAACAAGCGTGATGGTCGACAATAATTTTGCTGCATCTTTCCAGCACAACAAGGTTTTAAGATGATCATCACCTACAAATAAAAACAAATCTGCCCGTCTGTATTTTTTTTGTTTACGAATATGGTCCACCATTTCAATAGAGTATGACTCCCCACTTGCAGATACTGGCTCATCACATAGCCTAAAAAAAGAAAAACCTTGTAGTGCAAAAGATAGCATTTTTTTTCGATCCACAAGAGGTGTTATTTTTTGTGTTTTTTTCATCCAAGGATTTCTTGCAGGAACAAACAACACTTCAGACAAAGAAAGTGTACGAAGCCCCAAAGAGGCAATTTTTAAATGCCCATAATGTACGGGGTCAAAAGTTCCGCCGAATAAACCAACCCTCATTTCGAGCCCCAAATAAAAACCTTAGGGCCTATGGCTACCTTGTCTCCAGGGGTAATGCCCGCTGCTTTGAGTTCACTGCAGACACCCTCGTCTTCCAGGGCCTGCCAAACACTAGTAATCGTTTTTTTGCCTGCAATTAATTTTTTCAGTTTCTGTCCACACCGAACGGTATAATTTCCTTCCGTGTCACGGAAAATAGAGGGTTTTCTTTCTTGCTCGTGTTCTTCTGGCCTTATCTCTGGGAGGTCGTTTTTATTGAAATCTTTTCTGCTTTCCGATAAGCGTTCTTTTATTTCAGCCACTAGCGCTGAAAGGCCTTCTTGAGTTTTCGATGAAAAAAAACTCAAACCTTCCTCCAATAACGGGTGCGTGTGCTTTTGAACTAAGTCCAGTTTACTTACGGCCAAAACCTGGGGCTTTTCGAAAATTAAAGGGTTATATTGCCGGATTTCCGATTGAATCTCCACAATGTCTCTTTTGGGTGTTGTTGATAGTCCGTCGACAATATACACCAAACACCGAGCCCTTGAAATGTGTCGAAGAAACTCCACACCCATCCCCACCCCCTGACTTGCCCCCTTTAACAAACCAGGAACGTCTAGAAAAACAATTGTTTCTTTCAGTTCTTCATAGATACCTATTTCAGGATGTTTAGTTGTGAACGGATATTCAGCTATTTCAGGGGTGGCTTTCGTCAATGCCGCCAATAAAGATGATTTTCCGGCATTTGGAAAACCAACAATAGCCACATCGGCAATAATATTTAATTCAAGTAAAACCTTTTTCTTCTCCCCCATGCTTCCTATTTGAGCATATTCAGGGAATTGTTTCCTAGAGTTGGCAAGTTTACTGTTTCCACGCCCCCCATGCCCCCCTTTAGCCACACAGATTTCAAAATTACTTATTGTTGACATGTCTGTTATCTTCAGTTTTTGTTCAGGGTTTGTTATGTCCCAAACAATCGTTCCGGGAGGAACGGGAATAGTTATATCTTGCCCCTTTTTTCCTGTTTTATTCTGACCTTTTCCGTTCTCACCATTTCTTGCTTTAAAAAACCTGTTTCTAATTAAATGTTTGAAAGTAAACATATTTCGGTCAACAACTATATTTACAGAACCGCCATCTCCGCCATCTCCGCCATCTGGACCTCCTTTAGAAATATAACGAACCCTACGTTCACTGATAGCTCCACTTCCCCCGCGACCACTTTCAATGACAAGCTCAATTAAATCTAAACCAAACATTATAATATATAAAGATATCTAATATATGTAATTTGAATTATATTAATAATACCTCTTTTTTGTTGATTGTGTTTGGTTTATATTTGGCCTTGCAGATGTTTGTTGGAATAACCTTAAAAAAACAAAACTACTTCTTTGTTTTTTAGGCTCATACTTGTATGGAAGTGTTAGGCTTGTTGGTTTAAAGTGACAAGTTGTCAACAATAGGGTTAGATTTTATTTTATTGATTGCTGAAACTACAGATGCATGGTCTCTTCCTCCGAGGATCAGCCCTATTTCACGGAGAGTTAGTGAAGTTTTCTTACGGAGAAGATACATGGCAACATGTCTTGCCTCTGATGTTTGGCGGTCACGTGAAGGTCCTTGAAGTTTTTCAAGAGAAACCCCAAAAGATTCTGATGTTTTTGTTAGTATTTCATCAGGGGTTAAAGATTGGGTTTGTGTACCGTTAGAGGGTCCCACAATTTCACCAAGAAGGGTTTTTACTATAGGCAATGAAACCGGTGTGCTTTGGCTTTTTTGAAAAACTAGTAGTGTGCTTAAAAAGCCAAGTAAGGCCCGTATATTGCCGTGGAAGTTGTCTTTGATGTAACTCTCCACTGTGTCAGAAAGTCTTAAGTCTAATTTACGGCATGTCCTTTGAAAGATGGCGTTGATTGTTGCTTTTTCTGGGGGAGATATATTGATCGCCATTCCTCCAGAAAGAACAGAAGTAAACCTAGAATCGAGTGTGGCAAATTGAGAAGGGGGCCTGTCTCCAGCCAAAACAACTGCGCGGTTATTTTGTGAGCGAGCAGAAAGGGTGCTTAAAAAAACCTCTATTGTCTTTTTCTTTCCGAGGAAAAACTGTATGTCGTCTATTAGTAAAACATCAGGGCTTCGGTATTTTTGGCGAAAATCCATTGGGGGCCCGGCCCCTCTCTGGACAGATGTAACAAAGTCATGTGTGAATTCTTCTGCAGAAACATATACAGGGGTTTTTCTTTTTTCCAAAACACCCTCACAGACAGCATGCATAAGGTGTGTTTTTCCAAGCCCGGGGCCTGAATAAAGATATAAGGGTGGCTGGTTGGTTGGTTCTGTTGCTATAATTTTTGTTGTTGTATACGCAACTTTATTTGAGGGGCCAACGATAAAACTGTCGAAGGAAGGCGATGTTTTTTTGTTTTTACGTAACGGGTGGCTTTCCTCTAATTTTTTAACCTCAAAGCTAATATTTAAATATTTACCAGACACTCTTAATAATCCGGACTCTATTATTGTAAACAGTCTTCTTTCAAGAGCCTCGACAACAAAAGGGCTGGGTGCTTCAATCGTTATGGTTTCATTGTTTAGCGCGACGCCCTTGGTTTCTGCAAGCCATGTCTCAAAAATAGGCCGGGTAACTTGAAGCTGTAGGTCTGCTAACACTGCGGACCACAAAGAATGGGCGGTATTGGGATCTCTGTTGTTTGTAGTCAATAAAACCTCTCGACCGCAATACGATGCGGTAAAACAATAATTTAAACCAGTGAGAAAAATTTTATCACGACCGGGCGGCTGTTGTTCAAGGGGTAGATCTTTTTTTTGAAACCAATTTTTTAAAGACCCCCAAAACGATCATAAAAAAACTTTCTTTTCTGGCGCATTGTCTTGAGATTGAGGGAGCTAAACAGGGTATTACTGGCCTTAATTTTTTTACCACCCTCTCCGTCGCGTGAAATCGACAAAACTCTTAAAACATGTCCTTTTTTACATGAAAAAAAGGGCGCTATTTTTTTTATGTAACATGTTTCTTGATTTGGTTTTTTGCGTCAAGGTATTTAGTTATCGGCTTAATATTATAGAAGTCTGCCCTCAAGGATAACGTTTCTGCCGCTGCAATCGCCGTGTCTAGCGAGGTGAAGCAGGGGGTGTTTGTTTCTGCTGCAGCTCTACGTATCTCAAACCCGTCTTTTTCAGTTGCGCCTTCTCCGCTTGGGGTGTTAATAACAAAATCGATTTTATTACTTCTAACGGTGTCGGTTACGTCTGGCGCTCCTTCATTAATTTTATGGGCCACCCTTATTTTCGATGTTATTCCAAGCGACTTTATAAACAAAGCCGTTCCTTTCGTTGCATAAAAATCATAACCAGAAGCCGCCAGCGACTTTATAAGCGGTGCAGACGGGTCTTTGTCTCTATTGGCAAGGCTCAACAGGGCGGTTCCTTTGCTTGGCAGGTTTAACCCTGCTGCAATTAGTGCCTTTATAAGTGCTGGGCGGAATGCAGAGTCAACGCCCATCACTTCTCCTGTTGATTTCATTTCAGGGCCAAGCTGGGTGTCTACGCCAATTAGTTTTGACATTGAAAAAACCGGTGCTTTAACTGCAATTAACCCTTTATTTCTTGTTAAGCCGCCAGAGTACCCCTGTTCCTTTATAGACTTCCCCAACATTATATTTATTGCTATTTCTGCCAAGGGCACCCCTGTGGCCTTGGAAATGAAAGGAACCGTTCTACTAGAGCGAGGGTTTGCTTCGATCACATAAACTGTTGAGTTAGAGCTTGGGGCATATTGATGTCCTGACTGAGGAACAAATGCGCCTTTACCCGGAATCACAAATTGAATATTGAGAAGGCCTTTTATTCCGAGCCCTCGAGCTATTCTGGTCGTGTGTTCGATAATTTGCGACTCTTCTTCTTTTGATATTGATAGACTTGGATAGATGGCAATAGAGTCTCCGCTGTGAACCCCGGCACGCTCTACATGTTCCATAATCCCAGGAATAAGGACACTTTTCCCGTCAGACACTGCATCCACCTCAACCTCTCTTCCAAGGAAATATTTGTCCACAAGAACGGCTTTGCCTGGTTGTGTAGACAAGGCTTCTTTTATAAACAAAATGAAATCTTCGTCGTTGTGAAGGATCTCCATCCCCCGCCCCCCAAGGACATAGCTTGGTCGAACTAGTAGCGGATATTCTAGGCTCCTTGCAGCCTGCATTGCTTCTTTAATCGTTTTAACAGCCATTCCTGGAGGATAAGGTATTTTTTCTTTCCGCAAGAAGTGCTCAAACTTGTCTCGGTCGGACGCTGCATCAATAACCTTTCCAGGAGACCCTAGTATCGAATACCCCTTTTTTTCTAAAGGTAGAGCAAGGTTGAGTCCCGTTTGGCCCCCAAACTGTACGACGACAGAAGGGGAGGAGGGTTTTTTCGATAATACACAACTCTCATTTTGCAAGATGTCAAGGATGCTTTCTTCGTCCAGGGGCTCGAAATAAAGACGGCTACTGGCATCAAAGTCAGTAGAGACTGTTTCTGGGTTTGAATTTACCATAATTGCAGCTTCGCCTGCTTTTCTCAAGGCTCTTGCCGCGTGAACAGACCCGTAGTCAAACTCTACCCCTTGGCCAATTCTAATTGGGCCGCTTCCGATTACAATAATTGGGTGACTAAATTCCGGAAGAGCTTCATTTTCTTGTTCATATGTGCTGTAGAAATAAGGCGTTTCTGCTTCAAATTCTCCTGCGCAAGTGTCAACCATTTTAAAAACAGGAAAAACAGACCACTTTTTTCGTAAGGCTTGGGTTTTTTCTACTGGTTGATTTACGAGGGCAGAAATCACTAAGTCTGAAAATCCAAGCCTCTTAGACTTTAATAGTAAGTCGCGATCGAGTTTTTTTCTAACTAGAAGTTTTTCGTTTTCAACTATCCGTGCAATAGAAGCCAAAAACCAGGTGTCAATACCTGTTGACTGGTTAATGGTTTCTATAGACACTCCTTTTCTGATTGCAGCAAATAGGGCCCAAATGCGAGTGTCTTGAGGGTGTAAAGGAATAGTTGTAGACCAGGAAGGGTCTTCCCAAAGAGATGTGCGTCCAGTTATTTCTAATGCCCTAATAGCCTTTTGAAGTGCTGCCTCAAAAGTTCTGTCTATTGTCATAACCTCCCCAGTCGCCTTCATTTGTGTCCCAAGGGTCCTGTCTCCAAAAGGAAATTTGTCAAATGGCCATCGTGGGATTTTGACGACGCAATAGTCCAGGGCTGGCTCAAATGCTGCAGGGGTGCTTTTGGTCACAGAGTTTTCTATAGAGTCTAGTGTTTTTCCAATTGCAATTTTGGCAGCTACCCGGGCTATGGGATACCCCGTGGCCTTGCTAGCCAACGCAGAGCTTCGGCTAACGCGAGGGTTTACCTCTATCACGAAATAATCTGAAGGTATTGAAGCTTTGTCTATTAACGTAGAATTGGGACGAAGGGCAAATTGAATATTACACCCACCCTGGATGTTCAGCTCGCCTATAATTCTTTGGCTTGCAGAACGAAGCATTTGGTATTCTTTATCAGACAGTGTTTGGCTGGGCGCTACAACAATGCTGTCGCCTGTGTGCACACCCATCGGGTCTAGGTTTTCCATGTTACATATAGTAATACATGTTCCTTTGCCGTCTCTCATTACTTCGTATTCAACCTCTCGCCACCCACCAAGAGACTGCTCAATTAGCACCTGATTAATAGGGCTGGCTGAAATCCCACTTGAGGCTAACGTCTCTAACTGTTTTTCTGTGGTGGCAATCCCACCGCCTGTACCACCGAGTGTATAGGCAGGCCTTACAACAACAGGCAACCCTAGTACGTGAGCCTTATTTATTGCCTCTGACGTAGTTGTTGCAATAAAGCTATTGGGGAAAGGTTCCTTAAGCTTTGTGAGTAATTGTCGAAAAAGATCTCTGTCCTCTGCTTTTTTAATTGCTGAGAGAGGTGTTCCTAATAAAGAAACATTGTATTTTTCTAAGACCCCTTCTTCTGCAAGTTGAACGGCAAGATTTAATCCTGTTTGTCCTCCCAGCGTAGGCAAGAGCCCGTCAGGGCGTTCTTCTTCAATAATACGGGCTACAGAAGGCACAGTTAGGGGCTCTATATAAATTTTGTCTGCAGTAGTAACGTCGGTCATTATTGTGGCCGGATTGGTGTTTACTAAAATTGTATAGACACCCTCTTCTTTTAAGGCTCGACACGCTTGTGTTCCGGCATAATCAAACTCTGCGGCCTGGCCGATAATTATGGGGCCAGAACCAATGACAAGCACTTTATTTGCTTTGGTCGCGGGTATGTTCATTTCTTTTTTTTACTCCTAATAAGTTTGGAAAAATCTTCAAATAAGTTCATGGTGTCGAGGGGGCCTGGGGCGGCTTCAGAATGGTATTGAATTCCTAGTATTGGCAACGAAACATGACGAAGCCCCTCAACTGTTGAGTCATTAAGGTTGGTGTGTGTAACTATCAATTCTTTTGGCATTGACCCTCTGTCGACAGCATATCCGTGGTTTTGTGATGTTATTGAAACCTGCCCAGACTCTTCGTTTTTGACCGGATGATTTGCTCCTCGATGACCAAATGGAAGTTTATATGTTTTTGCCCCAAACGTTTGAGCTATTAACTGATGACCCAAACATATTCCTAATACCGGAATGTCAAAAACCAGCTTGTTTAGCAGCTTAGGGGCGCTCGTTAGTGTTTCGGGGTCTCCAGGCCCCGGAGACAAGACTATGCCGTCAGGATTTAAGTCTAAAATCTCATTTGGTTCGGTATTGTGTGGAACAGAAACTACTTCTAGTCCAGAGAGAGATAGCAGGCGAAGAATATTATATTTTGCACCAAAGTCGACGACAATTACGCGAGAGGCTGGTTTGGTGTCGTCTGATTTCCAGCGAGAAACCGTTTTAGTTGAAACCGACCCAACCATGTTTGTTGTTCCATAGCGAGGAGTTGCGCGTAGTTTTTTTAAAGCTGCGTCAGGTGACATCCCTACTGCAACAGCCCCCATCATAACCCCCTTAGACCGTAAATATTTTGTTAGCGAGCGTGTGTCGACTTCTGCTAATCCTGCGATGTTTTTTGTTTCCAGGAATTGGTTTAAAGAGGAGGTCATCGACCAATGACTCGGGCTGGGTTCGTGTTGCCTAACAACAAACCCAGCAACCTGAATCTTTTCAGATTCGTTATCGGTTAAGTTTACCCCATAGTTCCCAACCATTGGATATGTGAGAACAACAATTTGTCCAGCAAAGGAGGGGTCCGTTAGCATTTCTTGATAGCCCGTCATGCTGGTGGTGAAAACGACTTCTCCATAAGCTGTTTTTTGTTTACCAAAAGGAACGCCAGGGAAAACTGTTCCATCTTCTAAAATTAAATGTCCTGACTTTGTCATTATATTAAAATTCTCCTCATTTCTTTTGGTAAACAATCTCACCATTTGCGATGGTTAACACAACTTTTCCAACCATAGTTTTGCCAAGCCAGGGAGTGTTTTTCCCTTTAGAAAACAATGATTCGTTAGACACGCGCCACGATTGATCTGGGTTAAAGACAGCTATATCTGCAATAGACCCTGTGGACAAGGTTCCAAGAGGAATATTTAAAATTTTAGCGGGGTCTTGGGTTAGTTTTTTAATTATGGTTTTCAAGGAAATTTTGTTCTGAGAAACCAACAACAATAAAGACGACAGTGTGGTTTCTAGCGTGCTGATACCAAAAGCGGCAGACTCAAAAGTTGTGTTTTTATCTTCATATGCGTGAGGAGCATGGTCTGTAGCAAAAACGTCGATAGTTTCATCTTCCACAGCATCGATTAATGCGGCTACGTCTTTGGGAGAGCGCAATGGGGGGGCCACTTTAGCGTTAGCATTATATATGTTTGGAATGAAGCCTTTGCTGATTTTTCCCATTGTGAGGTCGTTACAAACGGCTCTTTCTGTTAAGGTTACATGATGAGGGGTTACTTCTGAAGTAACATGGACGCCTCTATTCTTGGCAGCTCGAATTAGCTCAACAGCGCCCTTAGTGCTTACGTGGGCTATGTGTAAATGCCCTCCTATGTGCGAAGCTAAAGAGAGGTCTCTCGCGACCATTATCTCTTCTGCAAATGAAGGCCTTCCCTCAAGTCCCAACGAAACAGAAAGAGAGCCCGCATTCATTTGGCCGTTGTCGGTAAACTTTTTAGATTCTGCGTGATTGATTATTGGAAAAGAAAATTCTTTACTGTAAAGCAATGCTTGAGACATAAGGCTGTCGTCTTCTAAAGCATTTCCGTCATCACTAAACGCAACAACGCCCTGTTTTACTAAGTTTTGAAAATCAACAAGAACTTGACCTTGCTGGCCTTTGGTGATTGAAGCAATAGGCAATACCCGTATGCGTGCACCTTGTGAAATGGATTGTTGTAATATTTTAAGAGAACCTGTGTCGTCAATGACTGGGTTGGTATTGGGCATAGCACAAATAGTAGTAAATCCGCCTGCGGCTGCCGCAGTTGACCCTGACTGAATAGTTTCCTTGTGTTCAAATCCCGGTTCTCTTAAGTGGCAATGTAAGTCTATAAACCCTGGAGATAAAATCAACCCAGACAAGTCAATGGTTTTAATGTTTTTAGTGGAATCAAGGGCTGTTTTTGAAATGGAAGGCGCAACCTCTACAATTTTTCCGTTATTTATTAAAACATCACTCTTAAAATCCCAGTTTTGAGAAGGGTCTATGATCCGGGGGTTTTTTAAGAGTAAGGAATCGGAGGTATGCTCAGGGTGATTATTTATTGAACTTTCCTCTTTCTTTTAATTGTGATCGAAACATTTCTAAAATTGCCATTTTGAGCGCAACTCCATTTTGTACTTGGTCAAAAATTAAAGATTTATCTGTATATGCAATTTCGCCAAGCAATTCTACTCCCTCATTAATAGGGCCTGGATGCATTATGTAGGCATGTTTATTTGCCAGGCTTAGTGTGTTTTTTGTAACGCGATAGTTTTTTTTGTAAACTGAAAGAGCATTTTCTTCTATACTGTTGGCGCGTTCTTTTTGTATTCGTAGCGGCATGATTATGTCAGCTTGTTTAACTGCCTTGTTTAGAGATGTTTCTACGCGAATAGAGGACCGTGGATGAGTGTCCTTGTTATAGAAAATAGACAAATCATTTTTACTAGGAAGAAGAACGGGAGGGCCACATAGAGTAATTGTTGAGCCAAACTTTGTTAGGCCCCATATATTGGAGCGTGCAACTCTACTGTGTATAATGTCTCCGACAATTGTTATGTTTAACCCTAATAACGAGCCTAGCGACTGACGTATTGTAAAAATATCGGTAAGAGCTTGTAAGGGGTGAGCATGTGTGCCATCTCCAGCATTAATTACTGGACAGCTAAGAATTTGAGAGGCGAAATGTGCTGCACCAGAATGAGAGTGCCTGAGCACTAAAATATCGAACATCATCGAATTAAGTGTGTGTAGTGTGCTTAAAAAAGACTCACCCTTTGATAGGCTGCTGCCTTGAACATTAAACTCAACGCTTTGATGACCAAGTAGAGCAGCTGCCTGTTGGAAAGATATTTTTGTTCGAGTGCTTGGTTCAAAGAAAGCTAATGCGACAGATAGTGAGCCACTTTCTTTTTTGGGTGGCTTATTTTTTCTCATGAGCGCCAACATTAACTCAGTGGACTCAAAGATGTTTTCAATGTATTGCGTAGATAGTTCAGCCAAATCTAAAAGATGAGTTTTTACAGATTGTTTTTTGGGGTGTGTATCCTTTTTATTCACGAACCTTTTCTCTTTTCTATAAGGACTTCATCAACGCCATCAACTTCGCTTAACTTCACACGGACATGTTCGTTGAGGGATGTAGGAATATTTTTCCCAACGTATTCTGGGCGTAGAGGCATTTGTCGATGGCCACGATCTATAAGAACGGCCAACTGTATTAGTTTTGGCCTCCCTGATTGTTTAATTGCCTCGATTGCAGCAATCATAGTTCTGCCGGTATACATTACGTCATCAATTAATATAATATGACGATTTTCTGTGTTGGCTTGTATTGGATTGGACAATGTGTCTGTCGGTGTTATTGTGTCGTCACGAAACATAGAAACATCGAGCGATTCTACGAGAGGGTCAACTCCTTTAAGATTAGAGATATGAGCAGACAGACGAGTTGCTAAGGTGGCGCCTCGTGTTAAAATGCCCATGAGAATTAAGTTTGACGCGTCGGGACACCCTTCTGTGATTTCATAAGAAAGCCTGGTAATGGTTTTAGACAGAGCAGGTCCTGACAGTACAGAGTTCATTATGATGACGTCCAGGTTGAGAAAAAACAATAACAACTTAGAGCGAAACATTCCCTGTCAAGTGCTATCTTGTTGGCCTCTCTGTGCCAAATTAAAGATTTCATTGTCCTATTATTGTATTTGCAAATACAATAATATTCAAGCGCATTGTTTTAGCCTTGCCAGCACAGCGTTAAGTTTCTAAAATGGATATTTAGGAGGGCGTGTTGGATAATAGCTCAAAAAACTTGTTCAGAAATCTTCAGGTTCATTCTTCTGGCGGGGTTGTTTATCGTCGTAACCGCGACAACATTGATATCGTAGGGTGTGTTAGGCACGATCCGTCTGTATGTGTGTTGCCTAAGGGCACCCCTTATAGAAAAGAAAACATTGAACAAACAGCATTAAGAGAGGTTAGGGAAGAAACGGGTCTTCAGGTTAAAATTGATCGATTTATTGACAAAATTGAGTATACGTTTTTTAAGGAAGAAGAAAGGCGCACTTATTACAAAACAGTTTATTTTTTTTTAATGGTTGCTGTTGGAGGTAGTTTTTTACTGCATGACGATGAATTTGATACGGTCAAATGGATAGCACGAGAGCAAATTAGTGTTGAAATGACCTATGAAAACGAGGTAAAAATAATTGAAAAAGGTATTTCCATGGTGGGCTAAAGAAAACACCAAAAAAGACATCCTGCCTTCACGAATAGAAGGTAAAAGAGTGATTCTGCGTACAAAAAAAATAGAAGATCTTGAAAATGATTACACGTGGAGAGTTGATGAAGAGCTTGCCAGGCTAGATGCCACTCGTCCATTACAGATGTCTTTCGACGAATATAAAACGTATATGCATAAGGAAATAGTTAGTGACGACCCTTATTCATATAAATATGCAATTGTATTGAAAGACGGAACACATATAGGCAATTGTATGCTTTATGACCTGAGTTTTAGGCAGAAACAGTGTGAGTTGGGGATTTTGATAGGAGACAGGATGTATTGGAACAAAGGTTATGGAACCGAGGTCGTTTCTCTGCTTTTACAAAATGGTTTTGCCTCAGATGAAATAAATTGCATGTATTTACATACACTAGACTGGAACATGCGGGCACAAAAAAGCTTTCTTAAGGCTGGGTTTAAGAAAAAATCACAGATTCGTCGTAATGGGTTTTTATTTGTCAAGATGGAGGCCTGCAAACAAGATGAGTATTCGTAGGATTAACCAAGGTTTTAGCTTCAGTGATCGGCATGTTGGAAAATACCATAAGGCGATCGATCAAATTTACAGCTTAGTAAACTTCGAACTCTCCGATATTGGGAAGTCTAGGAATGAAATCCATCTTAAAAGAATCACTACTGCATGTCAGCTTTTAGGAGATCCCCAGAAAAAGATCCCTACTATTCATGTAGCGGGAACAAAGGGAAAAGGAAGCACTGCTGCGTTGATAGCGGCACTATTACAAGGAAGCGGCTATACAGTTGGGCTGTATACATCACCACATTTGCAGACGTTGCGTGAAAGGATACAAATAAACTTTTCTCCTATAACAGAACTCTGTTTGGCCGAACTAGCCGAAAAAATACTTCCAATATTAGAAAAAAAATGGAAAACACAGAAAGCACTGACTTTTTTTGAAACAATGACTCTTTTTAGTTTTGTACACTTTGCCTCCAACAATGTTGATTTTCAGGTAATAGAAACTGGCATTGGTGGCAGGTTAGACGCAACTAATGTTGTTGAACCTTACTTATCAGTAATTACTCCAATTAGCATAGATCATACCAGTCTTTTAGGTGAAACAATTGAGTTAATTGCACAAGAAAAGGCGGGTATTATTAAACCTGAAACACCTTTGGTGGTTTCTGACCAGAAAGCAGCAGCGCTTGAAGTTTTGTCTGAAATAGCCTACAAGAAAAATGCAAAATTAATTAGAACCCAGTTAGAAATCAGCATAAAGAATATAAAGGAAAACATTAAAGGGCAGCAGATAGAATATACGGTCGGAGAAAATACATTTTCTTGTTTTTTGCCCCTAATAGGCCAGCATCAATCAGAAAACCTTGCAACAGCCTTAGTGGCTGTTAAAACATTAGGGATAAGCCCAGAAAAAGGTTTAAAAAAAGCGGTGCGTTTTTTAAACTTGCCAGGGCGCCTACAGCTACTTGAAACTAAGTCGTGTTTATTCATTCTTGATGTTGCTCATAATTCCATATCTATGCAAAAACTGACCTCGGCAATTAAAAAGACTTTCAATAATTATTGTTTCAATATAATCTTTGGTATGACAGCAGGACATGACATCGATAGTGTTTTGACAGAACTGGCAAAGCTCAACCCTACATTATTTCCTGTTGAACATTTTCATCCTAAGGCAGTTAATCCTGAAGATATAGCACAGAAAGCTATTAGTCACGGAGTAAAAGTTTGTTACAATAAAAGCCAAAGTTCAACTGAGGCCGTTTTAAAGAAAAATTTGTTGCATGCCAAAAGAAATGATTTGGTGATAGTAACAGGCTCGTTTTCTGTTGTTGGTGAATCGATGGCAATATTGAGACCAGGGGAAGCAAAAGAAAACCAATATGAGCATCAGCTAAATATTAATAGAATAGTAGAAAAAAGGAGTCTTTTAGAAAGCCATGACAATACTTAATAAAAGAAGAGTGGTTGTTACTGGAATTGGACTAATCACACCGTTGGGTAATGACACAGAAATACTATGGGACCATTTAATTGAAGGAAAATCCGGTGTTGATTATATTACGCAGTGTGAGTCGACTCCTTTTCCGAGCAAGGTTGCTGCAGAGGTCAAAGACTTTGATCCTTCAGAGTATATGGCGCCTAAAGAACATAAGCGAATGGCTAGGTTTTCTCAACTAGCAGTAGCCGCGGCTCGTATTGCCTTAGAGAAGGCGTCTATCAAAATTGACAAAATTGAACCAGGGAGAGTCGGTGTAGTAATTGGCAATGGCAACGGAGGTTTTCCGACAATAGAATCCAATGCAAAAGACATGTTTTTTCGTGGACACATGAAAGTTAGTCCCTTTTTTATCCCAATGATTTTACCAAATATGGCGGCTGCAAACATTAGCAGAATCCTTGGTGTTAAAGGATACACATCTACGATAACTACAGCATGTGCAGCTGGAACACAAGCTGTTGGAGAGGCCGCTGAAGTTATCAAAAGAGGAGATGCTGATGTCATTTTGGCTGGTGGTTGCGAATCTGGCATAAGTGAGTTAGGACTTTCTGGTTTTAACGTGATTAAAGCACTCACTCGGTGGGAAGGATTGCCTAAAGAGGCAAGTAAACCTTTTGATAAAAGAAGAGACGGATTTGTTCCTGCAGAAGGGGCAGCTGTTTTAATTCTTGAGGAAGAAAAACATGCTATAGATCGAGGAGCAAAGCCATTGGCTGCTGTTTTAGGCCAAGGGGTTTCTTCAGACGGATTTCATCTTGTTCAGCCAGATGACCAAGGGGCCGGGGCCTCTATGGCGATTGACAATGCTCTATTGAATTCACAGTGTTCTCCGGAGGAGATTGACTATATTAATGCTCATGGGACATCTACACCGATGAATGACTTAGCAGAGACCAGGGCGATTAAAAAGTCTTTTGGAAAATATGCATATTCGGTTCCTATCAGTTCAACTAAATCGATGTTAGGGCACTGCCTAGGTGGCGCTGGTGCTATTGAGGCAGCTGTTTCCATTCTTTCAATCTTAAACAACGAAATACATTCAACGATAAACCATGGCGAGCCTGACCCAGAATGTGACCTTGATTATATTGTTGAAGGTCCGCGGAAAACAAGAATTAACACAGTATTGTCAAACAGCTTTGGTTTTGGAGGACAAAACGCATGTATTGTGTTACAAAAGATTTGAACCTAGGCAAGAGATGAGTAAAACGAAAAAAATATATGTGTCGGAGTATACTGAAGAAATATTATCTGTTCCAAAGGCACATATAAAGCTCGAGCTTTTACAGGATTCTAGTGGATTAAAACTGACACATAATCAACAGCTTTTGATTTCTACAGATCTCTCTATAGAAGGAATGAAGGCCGGAATTTTAATGTCCCTTGCTTTAGGAATAGATATTCCTCCAGAGAACCAAACCGTTAAGATTAACATTACGTCTGGTGTTCTACATAAAGTTATATCAGTTGTATCGGTTGATTTTGATACAGAAGGAGCAGCCCAAGTACTACAGGCTTTGCTTGAAGAAATTGATACAATGCAAGCAGTTACCAGAAACCCGCATCAACACAATAAAAAAATTGCAGGAGACGAAGATTGATAGACTTTACCCAGATTTCAGAAGGAAAAACTGTGGTAGCGAAACAGATATTGTTTTCTGAAGAAGATATTGTTCGATTTTTATCTGTCTCTGGGGGCAAAGTCAGTTCCTATACACATGAAGACCAGATACTCGAAACGCCATCCTCGTTAATGGCTGGGAAAGCACTAGGAACAATGTTGAGAGAAACAGGCATTCCAAAGGGAACGCTGCATACAACCCAAAGGATTGAACAGTTTCTTAGGGTCAATAGCGGTAATAATTTAATGATGGAAGCGATGGTTGCAAAAAACAAAAAGCGAGCCGGTGCAAGGTTTTTAACAATTGAAATTGTCTTGTACAACTTAAACGGAGAAAAGGTTTTGTTTGCCAGCAGCGGACTTATTATTAGGTCAGAAGGACTTTAGTAAATGACAGTAGAGCGTAAAATTCAAATTTCACAAGAAATGGTTAATGACTATGCACTCATTTCTGGAGACGACAATCCCATTCATCAAGATCCTTCCTTTGCTAGAGACGAGGGTTTTGACAACACTATCGTGCATGGTATGTTTGTTCTGTCCTTGATGTCTGAGTATTTTAGTGTTAGTAGTAAATTCGATAGTCAGTCAAAATTAATCTTAAATGCAAGGTTTAAGAAGCCGATTTATGTTGATGAAGAAATAACATTTTTTATTGAGAATAAAGAAAAAATAATTGCGAAAAACAGTAAAAACGAAATATGTGTAGACGTAGTTGTACCTAACGTCTAAAATTTTCTAAAAAGAACAAATAAAGTACAGTGAATTCGGGAGGTCTAATATGATTAGTGTTGCACTAGACGCTATGGGTGGAGATAATGCGCCAGGGGAAATGGTAAAGGGGGCTATTCAGGCTGCAAAAACCGGACAATTTAAAATTGCCTTGGTCGGAGACCCCAATAGTCTTGAGGGGCTTTTATCAAAGGAGCAAGCAACCGATTTGCCAATACAGATTGTGCCTTCTGATGGCGTTATTCTTGAAGGCGAATCTCCAGTTGAGTCTCTTAAGACAAAACCCCGAGCGTCCATTTCTGTTTGTATTGGACTATTACGACATAAAAAAGTTGACGGGGTAATCACTATGGGTTCAACTGGAGGGGCTATGGCGGCAAGTGTTTTTCAGTTGGGTTTAATAGAGGGGGTGGAAAGACCAGCAATTGGTGGAGAGATTATCGGGTTTTCTCCACACACCATGCTTATAGACTTAGGAAGCAATGTAGATTGCCGGCCTGCACACATGCTTAATTTCGCTGTTATGGGATCAGTTTTTGCCAACGCTAGGTGGTCTATAGATCATCCGACTGTTGGAATACTCAGCATTGGTGCAGAATCAGGAAAAGGAAATAAGCAAGTTAAAGAAACAATTGCTAAATTTGAAGAATTCACTCAAATTAATTTTATTGGTAATGTTGAAGCCAATGAATTGCTAAACACTCCGGCTAATGTGGTGGTATGCGATGGGTTTGTTGGCAACGTGATTCTAAAGCTGACAGAAGGGCTTGGGGCTGCTATTTGTGATTACATTCAAGATCATTATAGTTCAATAGTTGACGAGAAGTCCCTTAATATGATTAAAGAAGATATTTTTCAAAAAACCAATGTTGTTGAAACGTTTGGAGGTGGGCCGATATTGGGAGTTAAAGGCTTGGTTGTTGTTGGCCATGGAAAGGCACAAGCCAATGCAGTTGCCAATGCATTTGGGACGGTCAAATGGATGGCTGATTCTAGGTATACAAATAAATTGGAAACTGAGTTAATCAAAGCAGTTAAATAAAGCCAAGAAATATTTAATAGGGTATAGTATCCTGTTAATTGAGATTTTGGATAAGGAGCAAGAAAAGTGACAGAAAAAACAAAAACTGCGTTAATTACAGGCGGCGCTAAAGGGTTGGGGCGTGCAGTTGCTATTGCTTTAGCTAAAGAAGGGATTGATGTCATAATTAACTTCAAGTCTTCCAAGTCAGAGGCTGATGATGTTGCTAAATGTATTCAGAATGATGGAGGAGTGGCGAGAACTATTCAATTTGATGTAAGCGATGCAAGTCAAGTTGACTTGAAGATTAAAGAGATTGGAGAGGAAGTTGGTGGCATTGATATTTTAGTGAACAATGCAGGGATCATACAAGATGGATTAGTTTTAAGAATGGATAATTCATCTTGGAGAAATGTTATAGAGACAAATCTCAGTGGGGCATTTTTTTGTTCTAGAGCAGTATTGAGAAAAATGGTGTCTAACCGGTGGGGTAGAATTATTAATATAGGCTCTGTGGTGGGGGAAAGAGGAAATGCAGGACAAGTTAACTATACCGCTTCTAAGGCAGGGCTGATTGGTTTTACTAAAGCATTGTCTAAGGAGCTAGCAGCACGAAATATTACTGTGAACATCGTGAATCCTGGGTACGTTGAAACTGAAACAACATCAGTTTTAACAGAACAACAAAAGAATCAATGGTTAAGCTTAATACCTGTAGGGCGTTTTGGAGAGTCTGAAGAGATAGCCAATCTGGTTGCTTTTTTAGCAAGTAATAAAGCATCCTATATTACCGGACAAGTTATTGCGATTGATGGAGGCCTTTCGGTTTAAATCACGATTTTAGGAGACTACTGAGTTAAAGGTGTTATATGGTAAAGCAAACAGCATTGGTTACAGGGGGGTCAAGGGGGATAGGAAAAGCTATCGCTCTAGAGCTTGCTGAAAATGGAGTGGATATAGTTTTTAATTATATTCGAGGACATGAAGATGCTCGTAAAACACAACAAGATATCCAGTCTAAGGGCGTAAGGTGTGAAGTCATCAAAGCTAATCTTGCCGAGTCTAGCGGCATAGACTTACTGTTTGATTTTATTTCAGAAAAATTCCGACAATTAGATATTTTAATCAACAATGCTGCAACAGGAATAAATAAACCCGCCTCTAATTTAAAAGAAAAACATTGGGACTGGGTTATGGGCGTGAATGCACGTGCTCCATGGCTGTGTGCTGTTAAAGCATCTGAGTTGATGGTAAATGGTGGAAACATAATCAATATTAGCAGTTTAGGAGCAACGAAAGTTATCGATGATTATTTTTCAGTTGGTGTGTCTAAGGCTGCATTAGAGTCAATTACAAGATATTTAGCAGTTGAAATGGCACCAAAAGGAATTTCTGTGAATGCAGTTTCTGGTGGTTTGGTACAAACTGATGCACTAGACTCTTTTGAGAGACAATCACAAATGATTGACAAAGGAAAGAGAACACTTGTGGATAGATTAGTTTTGCCTGAAGAAATTGCAAAAGTTGTAGTTTTTCTGTGTACACCATCTGCATCTATGATTCGAGGGCAAGTAATCGTTGTTGATGGAGGACTTTCTCTCAGTATCTAATTACACTAAGATGATAGAATGTCAATTTTTGTCAAGTTTTCCTGAATAGTTAAGAATAAGTTTGGGTTTTTTAGGGCTTTTTTGTTTAAATATCCAAGGCCGATACATTTACCCATAGAGTCAATGGGAGACACCGATGTTAATTTACCTACTTCTTTATTAGATTCGTCTACAATAATATTGCTGGAAGGAGGCTTGGTTGAGTTCCATTTGATTTTTATTAAAGACCTTTTGACTTTGTCATATGTATTGAGCCTAGCAATTACTTCTTGGCCAATATAGCATCCTTTTTGAAAATTAATAGACTCAATTAGCCCAGCTTCTAACGGATTATATTCTTGTGTAAGTTCATGGTTGAGCATAGGTATTCCTTCACTGATGCGAACTGCGTTAAGTGTTAGGTCAGAGGGTTTTTCTATAGCAAATGAACTAGACATGATTTTCTCCCAAATAAAGTCTTGCTTTTGATTCTGGACAATGATGTCTACTCCAAGTACGCTATAATTGTCAGACCGCATAATGCAAACATCAACATTTTCGAATTGTATTTTTGTCAATTCATTTTTGTCTAATTCAAAAATATCTGTCGAAAAAATTTTCTTTAAGAAATCAAATGTTTTGGGTCCAGCAATACCGATCATGGCAGTTGAATTGGAAATGTCATTTATGGTGACATCTTCTCCAAATGTATAATAATCAATCCAAGATGCGACAGTGTCCTGATTGTTTTTAGAAGTAATAACGAGTAGACCCTTATCGGTAGAGTAAACATATAATAAGTCAATAATACGACCCTTATTAGTTGTTATGACAGTTTGAACACCGGCGTTTAATGGCAAGTCAATTATTTTATTAGTAGTTAATCTTTCTAAGAGGTCTGGTGCTTCTGTACCTGTAATTAATAAACGACCCAAATGTGATCTGTTGAAAGCAGCTATTTCTTGATAGAAAGCTTTATATTCCAAATTTTTAGAGAGGAAAGACATGATTATACTTTAAGAAAATGAGGTGTATATTAGCTGGAGGAAGCTTAAACTCCAAATGATGTTCCGCACCCACAAGCTGTTTTAGCATTTGGGTTATTGAACACAAAGCCTTTTCCGTTAAGGCCCCCAGAATAATCTAGTGTGGTGCCAGCTAAAAAAACATAAGATTTTTTAGCTACACCCAATTTAAGACCGTGGACTTCAATGATTTTGTCGTCTGGCAGGAAATTTTCTACCAAGTCTAAAACATAAGTTAATCCAGAACAACCTCCACCTTTTACTGAAACCCTCATAGAAGATTCAGGCTTTCCAGAAGATGTTGCAAATTGACGCACATGCTCTGCTGCAGTTTTAGTAATATTAATAGTTAAAGGTTTATTTTGGTTTTCCATAATTTTTTTATTAATTCTAGTTGGTATTTAAATTTTAGTAATTAAAATGGAAATATGTCAATGTAATTAAGGATGATATACTACCATTTTCAATTCTGTCATTTCATGTATGGCGTATTTTGGCCCTTCTTTACCCATGCCACTATCTTTCAGACCTCCATATGGCATTAAGTCTGCTCTCCATTGGGGGCCAGAATTAATCATAAGGTTCCCTGAGTCTACTTCTTGGATAAATTTCATTGCCCAATCAATGTTTTGTGTAAATATACCTGCACTGAGACCATAATTAGAATCGTTAGCTAATTCAATTGCTTGTTCAATGTTTGTAAACGGGGTTACGGCTACAGCAGGACCAAATAGTTCTTCACATGAAATAGTCATGTCAGGAGACACGTCAACTACAACCGTTGGTTGATGTAGTGCTCCCTGATATTCTCCTCCTGTGGTTGTTCTTGCTCCATTATTAGTAGCCTCTTTAATCCAAGTATTTACCCTGGTTGCATCTTGTGATCGTACCATTGGGCCCATTTTAATTTTGGGGTCTAATTGATTCCCAGTCTCGATGTTGTTAACATTTTCGGTTAAAGCATCCACAAAATCAGCATAGATATCCTTGTTAGTAAGTATTCTTTGGGCAGAAATACACACTTGTCCAGCATTGGAAAACCCACTTGAAACTGTAGCTTTAACAACTTTATCGATATCGGCATCTGGCATTATGATTAGGGGCGCGTTAGATCCGAGCTCCATTGTTACACGCTTTAACCCAGCGGTCCTACAAATATGTTCTCCTACTTCTTTACTTCCAGTAAAAGTGATTTTGCGTATTCGGCTATCTTTAGTTAGGTGGTCTCCAATTGTTTTGCCGGATCCTGTTATACATTGTATTCCTTCAGGAGGCAATCCTGCATCTAGCATTATTTCCGTTAGTTTTAATGCAGACAACGGAGTATCTGTAGCAGGCTTTATTATGACTGAGTTACCTCCTGCAATGGCAGGCCCAACTTTATGACAAACAAGATTTAAAGGGAAATTAAACGGCGTAATCGCGGCAACCACCCCACATGGGACTCTCAAGGTGAACCCAATCTGTCCTGTCCATGTAGGCGCTGCATCTAGAGGAATTGTTTCACCATAAAGACGCTTGGCTTCTTCGGCAGAAAGAATCATAGTTTGTATGGCCCTGTCTACTTCTGTTAGGCCTTCATCAAGGATTTTACCTTCTTCTAATGAAATTGTTTTTCCAAGATCTTCTTTTCTGTCTACCAACAACTGTGCAGCCTTGCTTAATATCGTATACCGGTCATATCCGGATAATTTGGCCATATCTGATTTTCCGCGAACCGCACTTGAAATAGCTTCTGAAATATTTCCTGGCGTTGCTTTTGGAATTGTATCAATTATGGAATTGTCAAAAGGATTAATAACTTCAATCTGTTCGGAAGCGTCTACCCACTTTCCACCTATGTACATTTTCATTATGTGTCTCCAAAAAATTTATTGAATCTAAATAATAACC